>Ga0155034_117_pt1 | contig 7004 bp, 5 predicted proteins | sample RifCSPhighO2_01_FD_106002 | JGI IMG/M metagenome (GOLD analysis project Ga0155034, IMG submission 106002) | Candidatus Buchananbacteria bacterium RIFCSPHIGHO2_01_FULL_44_11 | reverse complement strand
TAGTTTTCCGCTACATCTAAATCCCGCTGATCTTCTTCTGTCCAATAGTTTGAACTCATCCCGTTATCCTATCACCTTAAATATAAAAGTGAAGTATGGCACTCGTTCTAACCTCAAGATAAAGGGTACTAACCACTCTGACTAAAGTCGGAGCACCCATTTTGTGTTCGCGTTGCTCGCCCCGTCGCTCGCGAGCGACGGGGCTCACTCTCTCCCGCCCCAAAGGGGTGGAGTATTAAACCTTTTGACACGATGTCGCTCGGACAAAATGAAAACAAGTTTTCCTTTTACTCCTCGCTCGTCGTAATAAAAATAGTACAATAATAGATATTGTTTTTCTGACCCTGAAGATGCCGTCCCGACTTCTCTTTTGCCTTTTCTCCTCTATTTCTCTATCCTAAAATTTAAGCTCTACGTTAGCGTATGTCATCTATTTCCTGCCGAAGATATTTTCTTAGTTTTTCGATTGTTTCCTGTATCTTTCTAACAGATGCACTGGCGCGAACAAAGGAAACAGAATCACGCGGCTCTTTGAAACCCTCGAGGTCTTTCACAGAGTCAGATAACAAGTTGTAAAACTTATCAATATCTCGACCTACTATGATACGATATGCTTCGCGTGTCTTTTTTTCTGAAATATAATACTGCCCGGCAATCGCCATCCCCGAGACTGTCAGCACTATGACAATAAGAAGAATCTCAAACCACCCCAAATCAATAGGGCCCAAAGAAAGCACCGGCTTTGTGCGAATAGTTACCATCTCTGCGGCGACAGGATAGCTCTGTGCACCCCTCTCGTCCACTGCAGTTACGGTAAGCGCGTACCGCCCGCCCGAAAGTGGATTTTTAATGATGAGTTCCCAGTTACCAACCGTATCAGATGTTCCTTTCCCTGAAAATACCTCTTGGCTCTTTCCGTCAGTAAGCCGAGCAAAAATTCCAAGCCCTGGTTCTGTCTTGCCGGACGCAAACACTGGTTCACCAAATAATACCAATCTGGAAACAAAGCCGACAACGGGAGCAGGCAAGGGTATAATGTCCATGTCAACGGCATCTTCCGTAAAATTACCTGCCCGGTCAAATGCGCGAATCACTATCCGATGCAGCCCCGGAGGAAGAAGCGGCGTAATGAATTCCCCCTTGAGAGAAGTAACCTCGTCGCCCGTATCAACGTGCACAATATAATGCATAATTCCCGAAATACTATCGTTCGTCGCAAAAGAAAGCGTTGGAGAAGGATTATCTGTCTTGAACCCATCTTTGGATTCAACTTTAAAAGGAAGCGGTGGAACAGTGTCTATGGCAAGACGATAATGCGCAGTTGGTCCCCACCCTACCGTGTTCCGGAAACGCACGTGAAGGTATTGCACGCCGTTCTTGAGACCTCTAAACATTTTACTGTCAAATAATCCTTCGGATGCCGCTTGAGGAACAAACTGCGGATTATCGTTCAAAGCGGTGCTGATACCCGATATATCCGCCGGCAATGTCCACTGTACTAAAAAGTCGGAAATCAAATTGTGCCATTGTGATGAATCGGAATAGAGCGGTACCGAAAGCACTGGTGCTGTGGGAAGACGTGTCGCGGCTACTGGCGTCCTCTCTATCCGCACTGGCACTGGTAGCACTGGCTGTGGCGTCACGGTCTCCGGCACTATCTTGAATATGGCAGGTCTCATTGTTTCTAAAATATTTGTGCCGCTCCCATCTGACGCGGTAATTGCAGTATCACTTAGAGTAAGCGCCGCTTCGCCGGCGCCCTTCGCGACAAATATTATCTTCAACAAAGGAATTGACTTGCCAGAAATACCATTCGTCGTTCCTCCAATAAACGATATGTTTCCATCCGTGTTTGAGAACGCTGGATTCTCTAGCCAGAAGTTAAAAATTGAAGACGCGGGAGAATAATCAATTGCCTTAACTTGAAGTGTGTCTTTTGAAAATTGAACGCTTGCCTGTGCCGCATTAAACGCCTGCCCGTCGCTATCCGCCTTGAATTCAACAACGATGTCCTGGCCAGCGCGGAACTCTCCGCTTTCGGGAATAAAATAGAGTGTTGCCGCATCTGCCGCTCCAAACGGAAAAAGCGAAAACAGAATTGTGCTTAATGTTAGAAATAAATTTTTCATAGTATGTATATTATCTTAACGTCCGAAATGTTTGTAAAAATACGCTCAAGTCAGAAATGTCCATTTTGCCGTCCCGATTCAGGTCAAAAATACCAGACGACCCGGATTTTGCCTGCCAACGAAAAAGAAAAACGCTCCAATCTTTCACGTCAACAACACCATCCCCAGTAAAATCAGCTTCAGGAACCGTGACGGCAACAACTGAAAATAGCTTCGTGGGCGACCATTCACTTTCCTTCTTAGTACCAGCATCCTGCTGCTTGGCACGAAATGAGTGTTTGCCAAAAGAAAGACGAGCCGTGTTAATCAAAACTTGATACTTCCCCGCATCGTCAACATTTACTTTATAACTAATATCTTTTTCAAGCTGAACCAAAACTGTGTTTCCCGGCGATGCATAGCCAATTATTTTTATAAAATCACCCTTCGTGACGGCCGTGCGGTAGAGGCCAACAGTCGGTGGCAAAAAAATATCTTTTTGGGTAAGAGAATTTGAAACCGTGTCTATGGTATAAAATTGTGCCTGTGTCTTCCGCCCCTCTTTGTCCTCTATAACTAATCCGTATGAATATTCACTTTGAAAAATGCCCCGATAGGTCACAGAAAAATTCCCCGAGTCAGTCGTCACTGGCTCTTGCCGAACCGGTCTCTCGGCTCGTTCATCTTTTTCAATTATCGTAATTTTTGCTCCGGGATATGCGGTGCCGGAAAAAGTAACGGTCGTTGGCGGTACGCCCGGTCTTGGTTCTGGGGGGAACGAAATGCGAGGACAACGTTGATAATTGTTGAGCGACACACCGTTATTAGTGACTCTAAATATGTACTCCACACTCCACGCAAAACTTCCCACTTCCTCCAGTGACCACTCATACTCTGTTTTCTCATTTTTGAGAAGGTTTAGTGATGAAGCCGGATTTGTGGAGCTTAAAAGAAGACCAGCAACAAATCCTGAACCGGCCGTGATTTGTTGCGTTGTTGAAGACATATCAGAAAAATGGGTTGATTCCTGAAGCACAAATTTACCATCGCTGGCGTTTACCTTCTGCCAACCATTTGTGTCTGCACAACCGCTTCCCTCACCACGCTTATATTCAATCTGTGGAGCAAGGGCATCGTTCTCTTGTTGTAGGCGAATGCCAAACCGTAAACGGAATTTTCTTACATACTCTTTCGGCTCTCTAATGCTCGGCAGGATATTGGCTCCGATATTTTCCAGACCCCACCCTGTCGCTCCAGTCTCCCCTCCATCATTATCGCGAAACCAAAAATCAGTCTGGGTAAAATTTCCTGACCCTAAGGAGCCAAAAACAACATTTTGCGTAGAGGTAACATCAAGTCCGGTTAACTCGGTATCTGAAAGAGAGAACACAACTGTTTCAGGAACCGTGTCGTTAATTTCTTTAGTGCCGATTCCGTTTACCACATCCACCAAGCCCTCACCGGTTGCCGAACCGCTTGCGACAAGTGTTATGTCGTTCTGATATGTTGTATCCACTTGGTTGTTTTGTTTTCTCGCCTCTATTTGTATAACAACCGGAACACCAACTACACTATCCGACGGATCAACAATAAAAAACTTAACCGCATCACTCGGTTTGGCCGCGTCCGTACGGACCGCAAAAAAAATAGATAATGAAATAATCAGAAAAATTAGTGCCGTTCTCATGGTAAAAATCTCATCTCGCTATGTGCGCTAACGATGTTCCTCTGTAAAAAAATGTGTTATTTTTTCTATAATTTCCGCGATTGGATGCTGATTTTTTACAATGTAGTCGGCCGCACCGAGCTGAAATCCTTTTTTAATATCATCGTCGCTTCCAAGTTGGGTAAGAACTATCACTGGAATGGCTTTTGTCTCTGGCGACCTCTTGATGTCTTCCAAAATTTCAAACCCGTGCCTTCCGGGAAGCAGAAGGTCAAGAAGGATGAGATTTGGATTTATTTTCCTGATGTCCGCCGCTGAAAGAGCGCCGTCGTTTGACATCTCTACCAAGAACCCGACCTCTTCCAGCTCCTCTCGTATTACTTTTGCGAGTATTATATCGTCTTCTATAACAAGTATCCGATAAGCCATATAGTTATGTATATTTAAAACTAATAAAAACGTGATTATATAAATTGCCTTGCCCCCGGTTTGTCTTTTGACACAAGTGGAAGTTCAACGGAAAAGACGCTCCCCTTCCCCTCTTCCACGCCAGCCGGAGTCTTCTCTGTAAACGTGGGAGATTCAAACCATATTCGCCCACCTAAAAGCTCCGTCGCATGCTTGGCTATAAAGAGTCCGAGCCCCGAACCGTTTGGCTTCATTCTCTTTGCATTTGCGGCACGACCGAATTTTGAAAAAATCTTGTCTTTCTCCGCTTTTGGAATGCCAATGCCGGTGTCTGCGATGTTAAATACAAACGTCCCTGGTTTTTTAATTATAGATACAGTAATAGTTCCGTCGCGCGGAGTGTATTCAATGGCGTTCGCGGCAAATGACTGCAATATGTTCTGAAACGCAATAGGGTCTGTTTTGATTAAAAGCACTTTAGGATATTCCTCAAAAACAAGCCGGATATTCTTTGCCACACACATTGGTTTGATTTCATTGAGAAATGACACAACAAGTGCAACAACATCAATATCCTTTAACGCAAGGCCAATGCTGCCTTCTTCAATTCGCGATACATTTAAGAGTCTGTGTACAAATTCTGAAAGACGTCCACCGGACGACAAGATATCGGCAAGATATTCTTTGCCCTGTTCAGAAAGATTCTTCTCCTTTTTTAATAAACGTTCCACAACCCATTTGATGGCCGTCAACGGTGTCTGTAGCTGGTGGGATGCCAGCGAAATAAATTCATTTTTCAGTTGGTCAACCTCTTTTTCTTTAGTAATATCCCGCTCTATCCCAACAAAGAATTTTACGGTGCCGTGATCGTCAACTATCGGCGAAATACGAAGGTCGGCAATGTAGGATTCCCCATTTTTTCTCCGATTACTAATTTCATCATGAAAACTTTTTTTATCAATTTTAATGGTTTTCCACATCTTTTCATAAAAAGATTTGTCCATCCTTTTCCCCCATAATGATGGCCGTTGCCCGACCATCTCTTGAAGCGAATACCCCGTGGTATCTTCTGCGGCTTTGTTGGCATAAAGAATATACCCATCTGCATCGGTAATAAGTATATGCTCTGCGGCCCCCTCCACCGCCTCATAAAACTTTTGCAAATCCTCTTTCGCTGTTTGCAGTAACTTCTTTGCCGTCTGGAGCTCTGTAAGTTTTTGAGAAAGGTCTGTTGTTCTTTCTTTTATCTTTTCCTCAAGCTCCCCATGAAAATCTCGCAACCTGCCGAGCATCTGGTTAATCGCCCCGTTTACTTTGCCTATTTCGTCGTTAGATTCAATATCTAAAAATCTTCCTTTTTTCTCTACACTACTCTCATCTTCTATATACTCCAGAGCAAATTTCTGTGTTCTCCAAAGTGGTATTTGAATGAGGTGCTGAAATAACTTCCAAAAAATGAACAAGAGAACAAGGGCGGCGAAGCAATTCACGACAAGAAGCACCAACCATATTTTTGTGATAAGCGCATTGACCGCATCCAGAGAATAATACGTTTCAATGACTCCAACGGGCTCACTGTGTTCCACAAACGAAACCGGAACATATATTTCAATAAGCTGGCGATACCCCTTTTCAGAAATATTTTCCGTTTTTTCGGGAACCTTGATATCAGCTTCCACTGTGCCAGATAAAGACTCCTGCAATTCTGCATTGCCAGGAAAATACTTTCCGACGATAGACCTATCTTCCGAGAAAAGGATACGTGCGTTCTTATCCCATACTTTTATTCTCACAACCCCCGGCGTGCGGATTGCGTCAGAAAAATCAGAAAACTTTGAATATACTTCCGGGGAAGTGCCGCGCAAAAAGTCATCCGATGAAAGATGGAACTTGGTCATTCCCTGAATCAGGTTAGCGGTTTCAATTTTTGTATTTTCAAGTATAGAGTCCTTTATGACAAACCGCGCAAAAAAGACATTGACAAATGTAACAGCAATAATGACGAGTGCAGTGGCAATGACAAACTTTGTCGTTATTTTTTGCTGTTTCCAAAAATTTAGAAAAATCATCTTCTTACCTGTAAAAATAATACAGCAATAAAGGTTCCTGGGGGCAAGCCATTCGGCTTCGCTCAGGACAGGCCCCGAGGTATTAAATCGGTGCTCATGTACATTCGCTCATACGCGCCGCAGCTTGTACTGAGCGAAGCCGAAGTAAGCGGCGCGGTATAGAACCTTGTTGGCTCCTCCCGCCAGGGGCGAGGCTCGCCAAAGGCGGCGGCTCGGAAAGGCGAAGGTGTGCCTTCGCCTTTCCCTCGCCTTACGTCGCTAATTAAACTTTGTATGAACTTCCAATTTATCCAACTTTCAACATTTTTCAATCACCACGTCACTATCATTATCAAACCGTATATTTATATTTTTCTGGCAATGAGGACAACGCATACAAAAGAAAAAAGAGACGTTACCATGCGACGTGCGCCTCAAATTACGAAAAATAACACCTCGGCAGTAAGGACACGTGCCGATTCCTTCACCGTGGCGACCAGAGAAATATTTGTCTTTCATTCATTTTTAAAATTTATACCCACACCACAATTTGGATAATTTAAATAAAAAGAGCCCGCATCCATTCACCTCCTTTGAGAGATAATGTATGTGGGCCGTAGTGCCACAATGCTGTATTTTTTATATATTATGCCATTTTTTTGCTCTAATATCGCCCCCCCCCACTAACAGTGTGGATAAGTTGGCCAAAAAGCATTTTTTACGTGACTCATTAATAGAAAGCGGAAAAAGTATATGCTAACTACGCTAGACGAC
>Ga0155034_115_pt1 | contig 7765 bp, 9 predicted proteins | sample RifCSPhighO2_01_FD_106002 | JGI IMG/M metagenome (GOLD analysis project Ga0155034, IMG submission 106002) | Candidatus Buchananbacteria bacterium RIFCSPHIGHO2_01_FULL_44_11 | reverse complement strand
AGATGAGTTGATAATGGTACCCGAACCCTGAGAGGCCATCGTCGCGCTAACAGGACACACAAGTTTAACCGTAGCTTTTATTATTGAGTCTTGGTTTGATATTCCTAAATCTTCTGTTGGCGATTGAAGCTTAGGTTGGTTTGGTGCTTCGCAATATTGAGAAATAGCCGGTGAAGCAGTTTCGGCCGAAGGGCAATCAAAAGTCCTACTACATGAACGAGTCTGAATCCCTTGAGGTGAACAAGATCCCCAGGAACCACATGACCAAGTATCTGCAGAGCAAGTTGGAGCATAGGTACAAGATTGTGTAGTTACTGGTGATTGTGTCCCGCCTTCGCAATTTGAGATTTTATTGCAAATTCTAGCTTGACTACCACTTGAAGAACAAGTTGACCAATTTCCACACGACCAACTATATGAACTGCATTGCGGAGCATAACTACAAGATTGCGAAATTACCGGCGATGAAATACCACCTTGGCAATTAGAAATTTTATTACAATTTCTAGTTTGTGTTCCGTTTGTCGAGCAATTAGACCAACTATTACATGACCAATCATTAGCTGTACAAGTAGGAATATAATTACAGCTTTGGCTTAAAATTGGTTCCCCCTCAACACAGCCACCCGGTGAAGATGAAGTAATAGTTCTTGTTTGTTGGCCGATAGCCGAACACTGTGACCAATTTGAATATTGCCAAGAAGTACAAATAGGCGGAATATAGGTACAAGATTGTGTGGTTGCTGGTGATGATACACCGCCTTCGCAATTTAAAATTTTACTACACGATCTAGTTTGAGTGCCATTAATAGAGCAAGTATTCCAATTACTACACGACCATGACTCGGATGTACAAGACGGCGTACATAATTGCGAGGTGGATGGCGAAGGAGTATTAACTGATGGACAATCAGAAGTTATATTACATGTTCTAGTTTGATTTCCTTGAGATGAGCAGGTGCCCCAACTTCCGCAACTCCACGTATCTGATATGCATACAACAGTCTCATCAACAATATTCATCGAGGAGTTTCCTACTTTAACAATAAAGGGCCCAGACTTACCAATTCCTAAATTCCCAAACCAAAGCATTGAAAGAGGAATTTCACTATCAGAGCAACTGAATACAACTTTCCAGCCAGTATTTTTTGTAGCGCCACTTATATCAGCACCACCAAAAACATGAATGTTGTTAACAACTACATTATATAAATCAGAGGAGTTATTAAATGACACACCAGTTGCCTCGGGTCTAATGTCGCAAATCTGTCCGACTGGTATAAATCCGTCGACATGCAATGTAATTGTTTCATTCCACGCATTGTAATCATAAGAATTTATTTTTGCTTCTGATTTATTGGCGACAACAAAAATTCCTATTATTAATAACAATAAAATTATAAATTGTTTTTTCATAAGTATTATTTTAAAATAATTAAAAAGCATTATTTAAGTCTGCGGCTATTTTTACATTCTTTTCATCTTGAGGGGGAATTATTTCAAAAAAATCCCACTTAGATTCCGATTTATATATTCCCAGCCAAACCCGTAAAAATTTCCACTTATATTTTTCCATAGCATTTATAAATTTATCAATATCAAACCAGCAGTTTAATCTTGATATTAGTAATAGTTCTGTTCTGTCATAGTCAGCCTTTCCTTTCTTCTGCCAAACTAAATCGGCAAGTTGCTCGTAATTTTGATCAAATGAGTGCGTTTCATAATTGAACAAGGTCATAATTTCAACCGAAAAACCAATTTGTCGTTTGTTGATACTCTTTTGCTCTATAAAATGAATGTCGGGATTTTCTGTGGGGTATATATAATATTTATCTCCAGTGGACGAGTAGATTGCAACCGCAAGAGCAGAAGCATACTGCATTTCTATTAGTTTATTGTTTTTAGGGTTTTTGTAAAATTTTTCGTCGTTGCCCGCCTCATTTTTTGTCTTCGTAATTAAATCCACTATATTTTTTGGAGAATATAGCTTATTCTCTTTATTGTTTGGTAAATATTTAGGTTCACTCATATTTAATTTATAAATAAATCGTTTTCGGAGCGAAGCGGAGAAAATACCCTTATTCCCCTCTAAAAATAAAAAGAAAAATCTTGTTTTATCTCCTTTTTAAAAGCGAAGCGGGAAATGTCCAAAAAGGTAAAAAAATGTATGTCGGACAACGTATTGGGCTATCTGAAGTTTTTACGATTTTAAGGAGTAAAAATTTGGGTAAAATAATCAACTAATATTAACTAACAAAGTTATACATAAACATCATTATTAAAATAAACCAACAAATAGCGCCATATACATAGAGAATTTTTATTGCCTGATTTTTATCAAAGCTGTCTTTGTTGAAGTGTGTGTAAGCAAGTAAGGGTAAATATATGATTAGTCCTATAAAGAATAACCATCTCAAAAGTTCATACATATATTTAGGTATTAGTTGATTATTTTACCAGATAGCCCGTGTTAGGCGATGTAATAAAATTTATTTGTTTTTATTATTGCCATAAAAAATATTTAGTAATATCTCCTTTCTATGTTTGTCTTTCAGTTGATCAAACATAATCTCTTCAAAGCGACTTCTAACATTAGCAATCGCTTTTTCTAGCGAAAAGTACTGGCTGGAGTAATAACTCTTAGGTACTTTTTTCTTCTGAAGTGATTGCAATAAAGCCAACTGAGACTTATGCGCTTGGTCAATTTGTTTAGCTATTGTCTTCCACTCGTTAAGTGATCGTTGTTTCATATTTTTTATCTTAGTTAATTTAAGTTTTTATTATATCGCCTAACTAGTATTATGCGAACCCTATTGTTATTTTACCTTAAATAAGATAAAATTCAAGGGTCAACATAGCGCACATAACCTGGTTATGTGATTAATTAATAACTATTAAGCGCTATGTTTTTTGATTCATTAAAAAAAGAGCTAGAATTACGCAATTTTAGCCCTAAAACCATCAAAATTTACCTGTATTATAACCAAAATCTAGTTGACTACTGGGGCAAGGATCCGCGGTCTGTCAACGAGTCTGACATTAAGGATTACGTCAATTATTTACTTAACGAGAGGGCGGTTTCGGCAGCAACCGCTCGGCTGGCCCTGAACGCCTTGAAGTATTATTATGTTAATATTCAAAAGAGGCGATTTAATTATTTGTCAGGGTTGCACCTGCCGCATCGACCGCAACGATTACCCGTCGTTTTATCCAAGCCAGAAGTGGTCCGATTGATTGGGTCAGTTAAAAATGCCAAACATAAATTAATTTTAGCCTTGATGTATTCGGCTGGTTTAAGGGTAGGGGAAGTTGTAAAATTAAAAGTAGAAGATTTGGACTTGGATAGCCGGATTTTATGGGTCAGGCAGGGGAAAGGGAGAAAAGACCGGCAGACTATGATTCCTGATAAATTGATTTTTGTTTTAAATAAACTTATTAAAAATAAGCCAGTTGGTCAATATTTGTTTACTGGTCAAAAGCCAAATGCTCATTTATCAACCAGGTCGGTAGAAAAAGTTTTTTCTCGGGCATTGAATTCGGCCAATATCAAAAAACAAGCGACTTGTCACAGTTTACGCCACAGTTTTGCCACTCATTTATTAGAAGCTGGCACTGACATCCGTTATATCCAGGAATTGCTGGGTCATAGGCGGTTAGAAACAACCCAAATTTATACTAAAGTTTACAGCAATAATTTATCTAGGATTAAAAGCCCGTTTGATTTATAGAGAAAGCATATAAGCAAGAAAACATGTAAGCAGAAAGTATTTATGAATGAATATCAAGAAAAATTAAAGACCAAGATGGATCAATATGTCCATTTTGTTTATGATATTACAGAAAGATTCCCGAAAAGCGAATTATACGGCAGTACTTCTCAATGGCGACGGGCCACTTTATCAATTATTTTGAATTATCTTGAAGGCTACGCCAGGCAGAAACCATTGGTCAGATTGAATTTTTTAGAAATTTCTTTTGGTTCCCTAAAAGAATCAAAGTATTTATTATCTTTTGCTAAGGAACGCAGATATATTGATAGCCCTGTCTGCGAGAAAGGTTCAGAATTATCGGAAGAGATCGGGGCGATGCTTTGGTCTGAAATTGCGTCTTTGCGTAAATCGGTTAGCATTTAAGCAAGAAAGCAAAAAATAAAGCCCTTTGTTTAAATGCTTTTATGCTTCTATGTTTTTTTGTTTCTATAGTCCTATGCAGTACAAAGAAAAAATCATTGTTATCTTGGGCCCAACCGCTACTGGCAAAACCAAGCTGGCGGTTAAGCTGGCTAAGCGATTTGGCGGGGAAATCATTTCCGCTGATTCGCGTCAGGTTTATCGCGGCATGGATATTGGCACGGGTAAGGATCTTAGGGAATACATTATCAAATCCCAAGCCCCAAGTCCCAAGTCCCAAATAAATTCAAAATTCAAAATTCAAAATTCAAAATTGAGGCAAGTGCCTTATCATTTGATTGATATAACCAACCCCAAAAAGCAGTTCACGGTAGCTGAATATCAATTTTTGGCCTACAAGACAATTGATGAGATTTTAAAGCGGGGTAAACTGCCGATTATTTGTGGCGGCACCGGGCTGTATATTTCAGCCGTGGTGGAAGGTTATGCCTTTCCAGAATCTCAAGGCACCAATCGCCAATCGCGAATTATTAGAAAAAATTTAAGCCGGCTGACTTTCAAACAACTTTTGGCGCGACTAAAAAAGATTGATCCAGCCACTTACAAAATTATTGACCAAAAAAACCGCCGCCGGGTGGAGCGAGCGTTGGAAATTTATTATCAAACCGGTAAAACTAAATCTGAACAGCTCAAAAAGCAAAAGCCGCCTTATAATTTTTTGCTATTAGGTTTAACCTTTTCCAGGGCCGTGTTATCCCAAAGAATCGAAAAGCGCCTTCAAGACCGCTTAGAAAAGCAGGGGATGATTGACGAAGTCAAGCGGCTCCAGCGCCAGGGTTTAAGCTGGCAGCGGCTGGACGACTTTGGCCTGGAGTACCGTTTTATCAGTCGGTATCTGCGGCGCCAAATCAGTTATGACCAGATGCTAAGTGAGCTCAAAAAGGCGATTGTTAATTTTTCCAAACGTCAGATGACTTGGTTTAAGGCCGATAAAAAAATCCGCTGGTTTAAAAATTATCCTCAGGCCGAGCAGTTGGTTAAGAGATTCACTGGATTCCCGCTTTCGCGAGAATGACATTTATGTAAACAAAATGAAATCATATTACGTCTACATCTTGGCTAGTAAAAGAAATGGCACCTCGTATGTCGGCGTCACTAGTAACTTGGTTAAAAGGATAAATGAGCATAAAGAGGGAGCCGTTTTAGGCTTCAGCAAGAGGTATAACGTTAAGAAATTGGTTTATTATGAAGAAACTAATGACGTCCAAATTGCCCTGCAAAGAGAAAAAAGGTTAAAGAAATGGAAACGGCAATGGAAGTTAGATTTGATAGAAAAAGAAAACCCAACCTGGCGAGATTTGTCTAATAATTTCTCTTGATTGTCATACCCCGATTTAATCGGGGTATCCAGGGTTCTTTATTATGACTCCTGGATTCCCGCTTTCGCGGGAATGACAAATAAAAACCCCAGTTTTAGCTGGGATTTTTTGATTTTTGGTTAAGCTATAATTCTGCCGGTTCAGCGGTTTCCAAAACAAGTTGGGCTTGAAGATACAAGTCGTCTTTTGCGCGATCCTCTTCGGAGCTAAATTGGTCGGCCGCTGTGACATAAGCCTGGGCTAGCTCTTTTAATCCAGCCAACTCTTGGGCGTTGGCGCCTAAGATTGTGCCGTGGGCTCGATTAATTTCTTTTACCGCGGCTTCAAATTGAGTGGCCGCTGGAGTCATTTCTTTCCAAGCTCGTTCACCCGCTTCCGCCATCGCTCGCGTTGAAGGTATAGGGCTCATAATTTTTTCAATTTATTAATTAAGACCGCCTTAATTTCTTGGGGATTAGCTTGGCCTTTAGTGGCGGACATGACTTGGCCGATAAAATATTGGACAATAGTTTCTTTGCCGTTTTGGAATTGTTTAACCTGGTCGGGACTGTTTTTAATCACCTGGTCGATAATTTCTTCCACCGCCTGGCCGGTTTGGTGGCTGGTCAAATCTTCCTCGGTCATGATTACGGAGGGGTCTTGGCCGGTTTGGTACATTATTTCCAAAAGTTTTTGGGCGAGGGTGGAATTGATTTTATTTTGGTAAACAATTGTGATAAATTCGGCGAAGTTTTCCGGGTTGATGTTACTGTCATCGTTAAAAATTGTCCGGCCTTCTTTGGCGGCAATGCCTAGGAGTTTATTGACCAACCAGTTGCTGGTCAGTTTAGCCAGTTTGGCTTTGCCTTTTTCCCAGATTTCTTCTTCGGTGCCTTCGGTTTCGCCTAAAGCGATTAACCAGGCCCGGAGTTCAGAAATAGTTTCTTCAAAAAAACTGGCCAGACCCTTGTCGTCAGTTAAGACTTTGGCGTTTTCCGCCGTCAGGCCGAATTCTGCCATAAACCTCAGGTGTTTAGCCTGGGGCAGTTCGGGCATTGATTGTTTGATTTTTTCCAGATCAATGCCGCTGTCTTCTTTGCCTAAATTAATCGGCGGTAAATCCGGTTCGGGGAAATAACGGTAGTCATGGGCTTCTTCTTTAGCTCTTTGCTCTTCGGTTACACCTTTATTTTCGTCCCAGCCGCGGGTCGCCTGGGTCGATTTTTGGCCCTCTTGCCACAGCTGGTTTTGGCGTTTGATTTCATAGGTCAAAGCCCGCTCGACCGAACGAAAGGAGTTGAGATTTTTGATTTCCGTTTTAGGATAAAATTTAAGGACTTCGCCGCTAGCGTCAATTTGATCAGTCAGGGAAATATTAGCGTCACAGCGCAGGTGGCCTTTTTCCATGTCAGCCTCAGAAATGCCTAAATATCGAGCCAGGAGGCGCAAAGCCTGCAAAAACGTTTTAGCCTCTTGGGGCGAACGCAAGTCCGCTTCGGTGACAATTTCCATCAGCGGCGTGCTGGCGCGGTTGTAATCAACCAATGTGTATTGGCCGTCAACTGAGTGGAAATTTTTAGCAGCGTCTTCTTCCAGGTGGATATGATTTAATCTGATCTGGCGTTTTTTGCCGTCGCTGACAATTGCCAAAAATCCGCCGCGGCAAGGCGGGTTAGTTGATGACGTGATTTGATAGCCTTTGGGTAAATCCGGATAAAAATAGTTTTTACGTTCAAACCGCCAGGTCTGGGGGATTTCGCAGTTCAAGGCTAGGCCGGTCATAATCGTCCATTCTATCGCTTGTTTATTGGCCACGGGTAAAACGCCCGGATGGCCCAGGCAGATCGGGCAAATGGTGGTGTTAGCCGGTTTGTCTTCACCGCTATTGTCGCAGCGGCAAAACATTTTTGACTTGGTTTTCAGTTGGATGTGTATTTCCAGACCAATAACAGGAGTTAGATTCATATTGTTTTTTAGTTGGATGCTTGCCCCGCACCAAACTTATGAATAAACATTTAATTTTATCTAATGCGAGCCGTAGGCGACTTCGCGCGAGTTTGATAAAAATTTAAATCAATAATCATCACGAGCTTTGGTGCGGGGGTGGATTTCTAATCCAATCACCGGAGTTAAGTTCATACTTGAATATCTTATCACAGAATGGCATTAAAATCAACGGTTTGTACTTGACGGGTACATGGGTAACACTTTGTAATATTTGTAAGTGAAGTTAATGGGTGACATATAATCCAGGGTTTGGTGTGGTCTTTCAAAGTT
>Ga0155034_114_pt1 | contig 8012 bp, 7 predicted proteins | sample RifCSPhighO2_01_FD_106002 | JGI IMG/M metagenome (GOLD analysis project Ga0155034, IMG submission 106002) | Candidatus Buchananbacteria bacterium RIFCSPHIGHO2_01_FULL_44_11 | reverse complement strand
GATAATTTGGTAACAGCAACTAAAGGTCGAGGTCCTTTTGATTTAATCTATTACGAAGCTTGTTTTAATAAAAAAGACACTTTTGCCCGAGAACAATATCTAAAATCAGGTATGGGTAAAAGATATCTAAGGAATCGTTTAAAACGCTTCCTGTCTCTAAAGGGATGAAAAAATTCTTCTTGCCCCACGCTGAAGAAAAGGAAAAAATCATCATGCTGCTCCGGCGGCACTGGTTTGTCATTTTTTTAAAAATACTGCTCTGGTCGGCGACAGCGATTTTACCGGTAATATTTTATTTTTTAATGAACAATTTTTTCCAGCTGATAATTTTTAACGAAGCGATGCAGGCAATTTTTGTTTTAACCATCAGCATCTACTACATGTATATCTGGCTTTTCGCTTTTTACAGTTTTGTTGATTATTACCTGGACGTCTGGATTGTCACCACCGAAAGAATTCTGAACATTGAACAAAAAGGGTTATTTTCCCGGCAGGTTTCCGAACAAAGACTGTCGAGGATTCAGGATGTCACGTCCGAAGTAACCGGGTTTTTTCCGACGATTTTAGACTACGGCACGGTCTATATCCAGACCGCGGGCGAACAGGTGCGGTTTGTTTTTAAACAGGTGCCCAACCCGCGGCAGGTGGCAAAAAAAATCATTGCCATTATTGAACAAAACCGCAAATACCACCAAGTCCTGGAAGAAGAAGGCATCCATCTCAAAAAAAACTGAAAAAATATTGCCGTTTTTACTGCCGATTGTTGTTATTGTCGAACGGACTGAATAATAAACACCCCGCCGTTTCTGTCTAACTATTGATAAACAGAAACGGCGGGGTGTTTTTCTTGCCCAAAGGCAAGAGGTTTTTGATTGGGAAAGAACAAAAAGTAAATTGTAATGACTTCTAGCTGCTAAAAAGCAGCTGGCAATTTTAAATTGATCAACGGCTCAAGTAACCCTGATTAATCTGACCGGTAATAAACTGACCGGGGATAAAAGCGGTTTTTTCCTGAAAATCCAGCGTGGCGGGGGCGGAATTGATGGTGTCGGCCGTTAAAGCCCGTTGGGCCAGGCCTAATATCAAACCAGCCAATAGAACAATTAAAAAAGCACTGACCAGACTTTTAACCAATCCGTAATTGGGAATCTTTTGAGTCAGAGCTTGAATTTTAGCTTCGGATATAAATAACGAAAATATATCGTGGCCAGACTGAATTGTCTTCATATTTTTGTTTTGATTTTTGGCGTGTCCGTCGAAGCCTAGTAATCTAAGTGATGGGCGAGGCGGGTTTTGATGATTTGAAAAAGCCTAGTTCCTAGGCCTTATAAATACATAATAGCATATCTAGAAAAAAAAGTCAACAAGTAAATGGAAAAAAACTGCCTTTGTCAATGAACATTAAACAAGGTATGATTATTCTAGTCAGTAACTTATCTGCTAAACCATGACTTTAGGTAAAAGCATCGCTTACAATACCATAATCCAAATCTTTGGCAAGATCGCCACCATCAGTTTGGCCCTAGTTAGTTTTGGCTTAATGACTAGATACCTGGGCCAGGCTGGCTTTGGTTATTACACTACTGTCTACGCTTTTTTAGCTATCTTTGGCATCCTGATTGATTTGGGTTTGCAGATGACGACAACTAAATTAATCTCTGATCCGAAAAATAATGAAAGTCAAATTATCAGTAATGCCTTAACCATCAGGCTTTTAGCTTCAATTATATTTTTAGGTTTGGCGCCGATCATCGTTTTATTTTTCCCCTACCCCAGGCTGATCAAAATCGGCGTCGCGGCCGCGACCATTGGTTTTGTTTTTGCCTCTTTAACCGCCACCCTGACCAGTTTATTCCAAAAAAAGCTGATTATGCAGCGGGTAGTAATCGCTGAAGTCGCGGCTAAAATTTTATTCCTCGCTTTATTGCTAGCGACGGTTTATTTCAACTGGGGACTTTTAGGCGTCATTGGCGCCACGGTTTTAGATTCGTTTTTAGTCATTGTCATTTTGCTTTATTTTGCCAGCCGGTCAGTGACAATTAAATTAAGTTTTGAACCGGCGGTTTGGCGCCAAATTCTTAACGCCACCTGGCCGATTGCTTTAACCATCGCCTTGAATTTGATTTATTTCAAAGGCGATATCTTCATCATGTCGCTGATCCGCAGTGAAGTCGAAGTGGGAATTTACGGCGCGCCGTACAAGGTTCTGGAAATTTTAATTAATGTCGCTTATTTATTTTTGGGCTTGATTTTACCGATACTGGCCACGGCGGCGGCCAGCCAGAATTGGGAAAAATTTAAAACCATGGTCCAGTCGGCTTTTAATTTTTTAATCATTGTTACCGTGCCGCTGATTGTCGGCGGTTATTTTGTCGGCGAGCCGCTGATGACCGCCATTGCCGGACCGGACTTTACGATCTCCGGCGAGCTGATAAAAATTTTACTGATCGCGACTGGAGCGATCTTTATTGCCAGTTTGTTTGGCTATGTTATTGTCGCCATAGATAAACAAAAACAAATGATAAAATTTTACGCCCTTAATGCCCTAATTTCAGTGATTGGCTATGTCATTCTTATTGCCAAATATTCCTACTGGGGCGCGGCCTGGATGACGGTGTTCACTGAAATGTTTATGCTGCTGACAACTATCTATGTGATGGGTCAAAGTCTTAAATTTTTGCCCCGGCTTAAAATTCTTTACCCGGCCGTAGCCGCCGCCGGAGTCATGGCAATCCCCCTTTATTTTTTAGCCAATCTGCATTTTGCCATTTTAATTGTCGCCGGCGGCCTGGTTTATGGCCTGGCCTTTTATGCCTTGACCGGATTTAACAAACAAACCATTTCAGAAATAGTAACCATTAAAAATTAATGAAGCCGCTGATTATTGCGATTCCGCCGAATACCCCATCCCACCAGGACGGGAGGATGAGGCGGATTAAAAATAAATCCGTGAGCTTCCCGTTTGTAGAGCGTAAGCGGAACAAACGGGAAGCGAACACTACTCGCAAGAGGATACTAAAGGAGGATACTCCTTTAGTCGGCGGGCGGGAATCTAAAACCCCGCCAGCCGAAACATTATTTATTAATGACCGGATTTACGGCCGAACCAAAATTACTGAGCCGGTTTTAATTGAGCTGATTAATTCAAAGCCAATGGGGCGACTCAAAAGAATTGATCAACATGGCGCCCAAAGCATCGCCCGGCCGGAAATTCCGTTAATTACCCGCTTTGACCACAGCGTTGGCGTCATGATATTGCTCAAAAAATTCAAGGCCTCGCTTGAGGCACAGATTGCCGGATTACTCCACGACATATCTCATAGTGCCTTTTCTCATGTGATTGATTATGCGATCGGTGACAGCCGAACCGGCGATTGGCATGAAAAATTTGTCAAAAAAGTTCTCAACCAATCGGCGATACCAAAAATTCTAAAAAAATATCACCTCGACTTAGAACGAGTCGCTGAAGCAAAAAACTATAAATTATTAGAATTGCCTGAGCCAAATCTATGTGCTGATCGAATAGACTACTTTTTTCGTGATAGCTATGTCTGCTATAATTTCCTGACCAAAAGGCAAATCCGTATAATTCTAAACAATTTAAAAGTGATTAATGGTGAATGGTCGTTTACCAAAAAGGCGGCGGCAAAATTGATGGCCAAAACATTTATCAAGACCGCTAAACACGGCTGGTACCATCCTAAAAACTCAATGGGATTTTTGATCTTAGGCCAAGCGATAAAAATCGCCTTGGCTAAAAAACTAATTAAAGAAAAAGATTTGTTCAGCGACGATAAAACTTTATTCAGAAAGTTATCCACCCTGAAACAACTAGATGTCCAAAAAGAACTAAGATTATTGCGCAGTTTCAAAGTCAGAATCAACTACCAAGAATATGACCGACGCAGCCGACCTAAATCCCGGGCAGTTGACCCCTATATTTCCAGTCGTAACCGTTTAATCAGATTATCAGCCATGGATTATGAATTTAAAAAAGACCTGAACCGTTTCAAAAAATATATTCAAGCCGGCATCCCAATGCAGATCACTAATCATTTTGATATCTAGATAATGTTTTGGTTTGATTTCAATTGGCAAATTCAGCAATTTTTAATCCAATTCTGGTGGCAGATAAATTTTTTGCTGCTGGTTATTTTAGTAATCATCGGTTACTTAGCTTATAAAAAACCGATTTACGCCCTTGGTCTGACGATAGTGCTTTTGCCCACTTACCTTTTCCGCTCCTATGTTTGGTTTCTGCCTTTCACTTTTTTGGAACTTTGCATTTGGGTAACGTTTCTTGGCTGGCTTTTTGCTAAAATGTCATCGCGAGGAGGTTCGACGGAGCAGAACGACGAAACGATCTCTAAAGAGATTGCTTCGCCCCGATCCAGAATCGGGGCTCGCAATGACACCAAACTTATAGATTGGCTTTGGCCGATTATTCTGATTCTACTCACTTCAACCATCTCTTTATTAATTGCCCCTGACTGGCCAGCCGCAGCCGGACTTTGGAAAGCTTATTTTATTGAACCACTTTTATTTTTCCTGGTATTAACCAACGTCTTAAAAAACGACAAAGACAAAGAAATAATTTTGTGGTCATTAGGCCTGGCCACTTTAGTCGTCTCGCTGCTGGCAATTTATCAAAAGTTTACCGGCTTTGGCATTGCTGAGCCCGGCTGGGTTGGCGCTGACCACCGACGAGTCACTTCGATTTTTACTTCGCCCAATGCCGTCGGTCTTTATTTAGGACCAATTGTGATGATATACCTCAGCTGGCTTATAGCAGAAGTTAAAAATGTCAGACGCAGTATTTTAAAAATTTTAATTCTAACTCCCGCTTTACTGGCGATCCTATTCACTTTATCCCAGGGTACCTGGCTAGGAATGCTGGCCGCGGCAATTTTTCTCGGCTATTTTGCCCGCCCCGCCGAGGCTGGCCGAAGCGGGGGCTGGAACAAAAAATGGACAACAATAATTGTCGCTTTAGCCGTAATTTTAGTTTTGCTAGTACCAACCGCAAGAAATATAGTCTGGCCGACTTTGACTTTTCAAGATGCGGCTGGCCAAAACCGCCTAGTTTTACTCCAAATGAGCCAGCAATACCTGTTGGAAAATCCCAAAAATTTTGTACTTGGCGCCGGGATCTTTGGTTTTTCTCAAATTCAAAATCAATTGCGTGAACCACTGAAAATGGAGGCCTTACTTTATCCGCACAATATTATTTTCAACTTCTGGCTGGAAATCGGGTTACTGGGCTTAGCCGCCTTTGGCTGGCTAATAATCAAATTTTTCAAAGCCGGTGCTACCAGCTACCAACTACCAACTACCAACTACCGCTGGCTAACCCTGGGCCTGATGGCGGCGATGATTGTAATTTTAGTTCACGGCCTGGTGGACGTCCCCTACTTTAAAAACGATTTGGCAATCTTATTTTGGATAATTATCGGCTTAGCCAACCAAGACTACCGTGGATAGAGAAACTCAAATTTATCTATATTTACTCATTCTTTAGTGTCATTGCGACCCCGCCGTTTCTGTTTAACTAAAGATAAACAGAAACGGCGGACAATCCCTTTGGCAAGACAGATCCCTCGGTTCCCTCGGGATGACGCTTCGCGTCAGATTGCTTCGTCGCTCACTACCGTTCGCTCCTCGCAATGACAAAATATACTAAAATACATTGGCTTTAAGAGTAAAAACGAAGCGCGATTTTTTTTAATATTAATTGGTGTTATAATAAAAGAAATGATATGGCTAATATCTACGAAAAAATCTTTGGCAAAGTCAAAGGCGGCAGCCTCTACTCCGACAAAGGCAGTTTTGGCGGGGCTTACAATTCTTCCAGCCTGCAATCTTCAATGCAAAAATTCAGAAATATTGTCCATGGCGGCTTGGAAGGAACAAATCTTTCCCAAAAAAACGCCGAATTGATAATTTCAGTCATTGAGCCCCACTTAAAAAACTTGCCCATTGGCGCTGAACTGGCTTATACCACCAAGGCATCAATGCGCGAAAAACTCTACCGATATGTCCAAGAAGGAAAACTGAGCCCTGAAGATTTTGAAGATGCCAAAAAGATCATCGAGTTATTCTAAAGATATAAAGCAAATGCCGCCCGCTGGGGCGGTTTTGTGTTATACTATTTTAATATGATTGATATCCAAGATATAGATTTCAGCGGTTTTGCTGACCGAGAACAAAATCTGAAAAAAATCGGCCGGTTTAACAGCTACCAGCCAATGTACTATCGGCCGTCGGTATTTTTTCATTCCCAGAAATTGTTTTATCTTTTGCAAGAAATTTTGGCCCAGCCGAGTTTTAAAGGCTATGACCAAGACAGGATACTAGTCATGGCCCTAGTCCATGATGACGCTGAAATCGTTACCGGCGACATTCAAGCCGGCAATAAATCAAAGATGTCGGCAGGACAAATGAAACAAGTTAACCAAAATGAGGAGACAGCAATTGAACAACTGGCCAAAGAATTCCCATCGACTATTAGCGGCTATAATTATAAAAGTTTACTTTTGGAAATTTACAAAAAAAATACCCTTGAAAGCCAGTTGGTAAAATATTTTGATCGTTTTGACGCTTTGGGCGAATCGTTGCATGAACTTTATGGCGGTAATCCCGCCTTCGCTAAAAATACGGTTAATGAATTCGGCACCATTCCCCTGCCGACTGACTATTATGTTGAACAATTTAATAATTATCAAAAAAATTATCCTTTATTGGCCGATTTTATCGGCACAATGTCGCCGCTCAAAAAAATCTTTAAACCAGTCAATACCCAAAAAATCCTCCAATCAGCAGCAAAGCACACCCCGGAATCTTTAGTTAAACTCACCGGCAATAGTGATTACGACTGGTGGAAAAAAGTTTTAATCGCCAGAGGCGGCAAAGGAATCATCGCTGAGCTGACCACACAAAAAGAATCTTAATCTTATACAAAAAAATACCGCCCTCAAGCAAGTCGAGAGGCGGTTTTCTTATTCCAAATGAACTTCAAGCTTCTTAGCCTGATATGCTTTGTTAGCCGCCTCGAATCGCTCGAGCGGTTTTCTGATGCTGGGCGGCAGCTTAATCCACTCCGGCCAATGGTTAGCCACATAAACCTGCCTGATCCACTGAGCGTAGCCCCTGACCTGTTCCAGGGAAAAACCGTTAGACTCTCGGCTAGGTTCTTGGCCCTGCTCTAATAAACAGGCGGCCGTATGAAGACAACCACGCCAATGGTTAAGGGTTTCCTGAGACAAAGTTAGAATTGGCTGCCGCCACTGCGGGCAACTATTCTGATGACGATAGGTGAGGACAACACCAATAATGCAATGGGCTCGATCTTTAAGACGAGTCCGCTGTGTCTTTTTTGGATTGACCCTGAACCAACCGCCTTGCTCAATCGCCGCCATGATCTGCTGAATGGTGCGGTCCGAAATTCGCCGCTTCTTACTGCTGATTGTGATGTCGTCAGCGTAAATGGAGAAACGCAATGGCTGCTTAAACCGCTGGCAGATTTCCTGAATCCGATCAATCACGCCAGCATACTTTAAACTGAGGTTAAGTAAATAACCTGAGCTTGGTGCGCCCTGAGGAATGCAGCCTTGATAGGTGGTAAACACCAACAGAAACGACACCACTTTATCAAGTAACTCAGGCGTGAGTTTACAACTGGACCAACGACGGGGTTGATAGGCCAGCAGGGATCCATACATTGGCCGCAGCAGTTCGGTTTTCACTGAAGGAAAGGCGTCTTTGAGGTCCAGTCGCACCACCCAACGAGGGATAAACCGAAGTTTATAGTAACTTTTGCGTTCACCACCGCAACGGTCCTCAAGCAATTCTTGGCCATGAAACATGGCATTATCCACAATACTCCGACCGGGAACGTAGCCAAAAAGCGGCGAATCCTTGGGAAATTTGTAGAGCCGGTACAAAAGATGCAGGATTTGCTCCTGAACTGCCATTAGCGTAGGGCAAGGCTCATGTAAAATGCGCACGCCGCCAGA
>Ga0155034_106_pt2 | contig 9741 bp, 9 predicted proteins | sample RifCSPhighO2_01_FD_106002 | JGI IMG/M metagenome (GOLD analysis project Ga0155034, IMG submission 106002) | Candidatus Buchananbacteria bacterium RIFCSPHIGHO2_01_FULL_44_11 | reverse complement strand
GAATTAGATTAGGTAGGACATTTCTATTTCCCTGTACTAGGACATTATCACTTCCTTACGACATAACTAAGCAAAAAATTGTTAAAAATTAAGACAAAAAAGAGGAGCAGGCCTGACCCACTCCCCCTTCTTTTGGTTAAATTATCTTTTTGACTTTCAATAAATTACATCATATCCATGCCGCCCATGCCCGGCATACCGCCGCCGTGGCTATGCTCGTCTTTCTTTTCGGGTAAGTCAGTGATAACCGTTTCCATGGTAATTAAGGCCGAGGCAATGGAAGCGGCATTTTCTAAGGCCGTTCGGGTGACTTTAAGCGGATCAACGATACCAGCTTCCAGCATGTCCACTTTTTGCATTTTATTGAAGTCATAGCCGACACTGGCGTCTTTGATGTCTTGAATATCCTGCAAAATAACCGAAATGTCTTTAATACCGGCGTTAGCCGCAATCTGGCGCAAAGGCGCGGACAAGGCGTTTTGGATAATTTTGACGCCGATCTTTTCTTCATCAGTTAACTCGACTTTGGTTTCTTCCAAAAGCTCAAACAAAGAGTGGGCGATTTTAACTAAGGCCGCACCGCCACCGGGGACAATGCCTTCGGCCACGGCCGCCTTAGTAGCGTGCAAGGCGTCTTCAATTTTAAACTTTCTTTCCTTCATTTCCGTTTCGGTCGCCGCGCCGACTTTAATGACGCCAACGCCACCGGCTAATTTAGCCAAACGTTCCTGAAGTTTTTCCCGGTCAAATTCCGAGTCGGTAATTTCCATTTCTTTTTTAATCCGGGCAATCCGATCACTAATTTTAGCTTTGTCACCTTTACCATCAATTAAGGTGGTGTATTCTTTGGTGGCCACTACTTTCCGGGCCGAACCTAGTTGTTCCAAGGAAGCGTTTTCTAATTTCAAACCCACTTCTTCGGAAATCACCTGGCCGCCGGTCAAAAAGGCGATATCTTGGAGCATTTCTTTACGCCGATCGCCAAAGCCCGGGGCCTTAATGCCCAAAACATTAAACGTGCCCCGCAATTTGTTAACGACAAAAGTGGCCAAAGCTTCACCCTCAATTTCGTCGGCGATAATCACCACTTCTTTTTTGCCGCTCTGGGCGATTTTTTCTAAGACCGGCAAAATTTCCTGAACCGAAGAAACTTTGTGATCGGTAATTAAAATATAGGGATCTTCAAATTCGGCTTCCATTCTTTCGGCATTAGTGATCATGTAAGGCGAAACATACCCCTTGTCAAACCGCATGCCTTGGACCACTTCTTTTTCCAAACCAAAAGTCTGGCCTTCTTCCACCGTGACTACACCGTCATTGCCGACTGCTTCAATCACATCAGCAATCATCTGGCCGACCTGGTCATCCAAGCTGGAGATAGTCGCGACCTGAGCGACTTCTTTATTGCCTTTGACCGGCTTAGTGATTTTTTTTAGGCCGACGATAGCCGCCGCCACCGCTTTATTCATTCCTGATCTTAGAGCAATCGGGTCGGTGCCAGCCGCCACATTCTTTAAGCCTTCTTCAATAATCGCCTGGGCTAAAACCGTCGCCGTGGTAGTGCCGTCACCGGCCACGTCGTTGGTTTTTTCCGCCACTTCTTTAATCAGCTGAGCCCCAACGTTTTCAAATTTATCTTCCAGATCAATTTCTTTGGCAATAGTCACGCCGTCGTTAGTAATCGTCGGCGAACCAAAGCCTTTATCTAAAACCACATTCCGGCCCTTGGGACCCAAGCTGACCTTAACGGCGTTAGCTAATTTATCAACCCCCTTTTTAACTGCCGCCCGGGCGGCTTCATTGAATAATAGTTGTTTAGCCATAGTTTATCTAAGAATTACTTAATTATAAATGATAAAATTAAATCACTATTCAATCACCGCTAAAACGTCTTCGTCGCTAAGAATTTTATATTCAACTTTTTCAATTTTAACTTCTTCGCCGGCGTATTTACCGAATAAAACCTTGTCCCCGACCTTCAGATCAAGCTTCTGAATTTTTTCGCCTTCGCCGATGGCGATGACTTTACCTTCCGCTTTTTTTTCTTTATCAATTGTCTCCGGCAAAATAATACCGGATTTGGAAGTTTCTTCTTCGGTTAAAAGAGTGACAATAACGCGATTACCTAACGGTTTTAACTTCATAGGTGTTTAACAAAATTAATTATTAATCTAACCTCATTAGCCCCATTAGAAATCGACATGTGGTATGTTTATTTACTTCTTTAATTGATGTTTCTAATGGGGTTAGCACTCTGGACTGTAGAGTGCTAGCATAAAGCATTTTAATTGATTACTGAAAAACTGTCAAGAAGCAGAGGTAACCAACAAAAACAAAAAACGCTTAAAGGCGTTTAGCGGCTAGAATAAGGACTTTTTTAATTAATCGGCGGCTTCTGACTATCAGCTAAAACCTTGAAATTTAAAGCTAAAACCAGCCAGAAAATCAGGCTGCCAAAATACATTGTCCAAAAATAATGGTCCATCAGGCTGATAATAAGAATTGAAAACAGCGACAAAAATACCGTCACCCCCACCAAAGAAGCAACCCGCCGGGCGGATAGATAAATTAAAATGGCTAAGGCGGCCAGCCAAAAAAATATTGCGAACAAACCCAGCTCAGCCCAAATTAATAAATAGATATTATGGACTGGCTGATAATAATAGCCCGGCCAGCCGGCATTGACTATTTGAAAAACGCCTAGAGTATAATTGCCAATCCCGGTTCCCTGCCAGGGACGAGCTTGAATGATTTGCCAGGCCTGCTCGTTAAAGGCAAAGCGCAGTTCAATTGAGGCCACTTCCAAATCTTGATCGCCGGCAATCCTGGTTTTAACTGGTTCCAACAGATTAAAGGTTAAAATTGAAACGAGTAAAACTACCAGAATAAAAATTTTAAAAAAAGTCTCTAGCCAAAGATACTGCCGACGGCGATACAGCCAAAATGCCAAAAGCACAAGACTGACAATAAAAGCGATCCAGGCGGAACGGCTAAAAGTAAAAAACAACGCCGGCAAAATCACGACCAAATTGGCTAAAACAAAAATCCGCTGGGCCCTGGTTCTAGCTTCAAAAGCTAGGTAAAACAAAAGCAGCAGAGCGATAACTAAAAATCCGGCTAAAATATTCGGGTGAGGCAGCCCGCCATAAGCGCGCAGCCAGCGCTCGGTCGTGGTCTGAAGAATAATTGAACCGGCTAAGGTGGAAAAATGCTCAGCCAACCCCAACCATTTGTTGGCAAAAGCGTATTGGCTAAAAAATTGGCCAATCGCCAGTAGGCTCTGAATAGTGGCGGATAAAACCCAAACCAAAGCAATTTTTTTGAGCTTAAAACCAAAAATTAAAACTAAAGAAAACAAAGCACCGCCTTCCAAAAGCCGAATCCAGGAATAATAGGCCAGTCTGGCGTTTAACGACCAAACCACTGACAAACCCACCAGTAAAATAAAGATGATGATCAGCCAGTAACTTAAAATCAGCGGGTTTTGCAGCCGGCGATAAAATTGGCGGAAATCCAATTTAGCCAACCGGTGAGTCTGCCAAAGCCAAACGGCGGAAAGCAATAAAATCAACCAAAGGATTAATTCACTGCCGTACAGGCTGAACCGGCCATATTCCCAGACGTAATTATTTAAAAAAGCGTCCTGCCAGATCAATCGGGTCTGCCACGGCAACAGAAACAAAAAAAGGTAAAAACCAAATTCAATTACTTTGGTTAATTTTGTCATGAATCTTTTTAAGAATTCTTGGCCGCTCAAGATACAAATAAACAACAAAGCAACCAATAATCGAACCGACGGTATTAAAAACTAAATCTAAAGAATTGTTGTAATAGTCACCGACTTGCTGGGCGGCATCAAAAAAGATAACCGCCAAAAATTCCAAGATTTCATTAATTGAGCCCAGGCCGAGGGTCATTAAAACCAGCCCAAGACAAACAATACCGAATCGCTTACGCGCCCGTTCGTCAATGAAATCGGCGGTCAAAGTATACAAAAGAATGGTAGCAATAAAACTGGCGTAAGAATGGACAAAATTATCATAACGAAAAAAATTAGGCGCTAAATAGTATTCATAAAGACGAACGGCTCCGATATAAGAGTTGCCGCCCAAAAGATGAAAAAAACCGAGCAAAGATATATTAAAAATCAGGAAAAAACCCAGCCGCAAATATTGATGAATATAAACCACAAGATAGATTAAACCGACCAGGAGGATGGTGTAGTAAATGAATTCCAAATTACGGTGAACGTAAGCGTTGACGGCAAAGGCCGCCACGTAAGCGAGGGTAAAATATAAAATCAGGTAATTCCTGTTTTTGATAAAAAAACTAAGCATGGTGATTGATTTAAGCAATCAGCTGGTTTAATTTATCTAGCCAAAGTTGACGATAGTATTGTCGCCGGTCGGTGGTATGTAACTTCAGAATTTCATCGGAAATAACCACTTCGGTCGTCGGCAAATCGACCAAAGCACCAGCATAACGACGGATTCTTTTAATCTGCAGGCGTTTAGAAAATTTCTCCAGCCAACCGCCTAAAAACCCGGCCAAAATCATTTCATCCAGCCCGCGAAAATAATTAAGCCAACGATCTTCCTTAACCTGGCGACGATCACTGAGAACGTTGCTGTAAAAATTTGGCAAATAATCTTTCAGCCAACCGTTAGCCGAAAGCAATTTGGGGTAAGTCTCGTGGCGATTGTAGAGAGGAATAAGGGTTGCTAACCAATAAGCCAGATAAGGATCAGCCGGCTTTAAGCCAATACCGGACATATTCAGATAATCCTCGCTCGTATAAAAACTTAAACAAACGCGATTGGCGGTTTTTTGGCCGTGACGGCGCCGGCGCAAAAGATTAACCACCAAGGTCACCATCAGCCGCGTCAGCCAAAGCCGACCGCGGCTAGTAACAATAAAAAAATCAATGTCGCTTTTTTTTGCGCCGTTGCTGTAAGACACGTTATTGCAGACGCAGACTAGTTGAACAAAGGCCAAGCTTCTGAGCCAAACCGTGACTTTCAAGGCAATGTTGAATTTAGTTTTAGCCAGACAATAACGGTTCAACCGGGTTAAAATTATTTCCCGACGGCCCAACAGAAAGTAAAAACCGTCTTTGACGTCAATAATCGGCTCCAGGTCAACTGACTGTAGGCCGAACAAGATATCAGCTAAGCTGCAATTTTGATTTTGCGAACTGCTATCATCGCGATAAAGCCATTTCCAAATTTCGACGGCCGTCAGCGGATAGTCAAACATATCAAAGTAGGCAATCGTCGAGACGATTCTTTTTTGTAAACTTTTCAATGGCATACCCCGTTAGAAGTTTTAATTCAAAAACTCAATCTTACTTAAAATGTCTACTTTGTCACCTGTTTGGTTGGGAAAAAAATATAGAACAACAATCTTTTATGCTATAGACTTCTAACGGGGTATAATTAATCAAACTTCGGTTTATCAATGCTCAAAGTATCTAATTTTTCTTCGCCACCAACTAAACGCACAACGTCCTTGTCAATTTTCTTAAATTCCGAGGCTGACAAATTATACATGCTCACGGTTGTGCCTAAGTGATTACCGAGCTTTAAGTGGTAATCGGCATAAGCATTCAAATGCTTACTTAATCGGTCAACATTTTTCAAGATCTCTTTGGTTTGCTCCTGGATTTGCATCGCCCTTAAACCCTGCATAACCGTCTGCAGATAGGCCAAAAAACTGGTCGGGGAAACAATAATAACGTGATATTTCCCGGCGGCGCGCTGGATAATGCTCTCAGTATCGCCGGTCACCGCGCCGATTTTATTGACCAATAGATCGTAATAAATAGCTTCATGAGGAATGAACATAAAAGCAAACTCCATCGTGCCTTCGGTCGGCCTAATGTATTTGGCGGTTTCTTGAATTCGGTCTTTCAAATCGTTAACAAATAGTTTTTCCAGTTTCAGTTTCTCGACTTCATTGCGCTCCTCAATGATGCGATTGTAATTTTCTAAGCTGAATTTTGAATCAATGGGAATAACCTGATCTTTAACAAAAACAACCGCATCGACAATATCACCATTTTTGAACTTATACTGCATTTTATAGGTGTCGGGCGGTAAAATATTTTTCAAAAGAGTCTCCAAATAATATTCACCCAAGACGCCGCGCTGTTTGGGATTTTTCAAAATATCCTGCAGGTCTTGGAGTTGATCGGCAAAATTAACCACCTGCTTATTGGTTTCATCAAGCTTAGCCAGTCGCTCAGTCACCTCGCGAACAATTTGGTGAGTTTGACCGAATTGGTTTTGAAACATTTTAGCCGACTCCCCCAGCTTGGCATCCAGCGTCCGGTTCAGTTCGTTGACTTGATTTTGAAGCATCAGCATCGCTTGGTCAGGCTGACCAGGATCGGCTTGGTTTTTTAGTTTCTTACTCAGTAAAATTATCACCGCCGAAAAACCGATGACTAAAATTACCAGGCTTAAAATGATTAAATATTGAAGCGCCATAGCACTATTAAATTTACCACAAAAAAACAGATCGGGCAATTGATTAAAACCAAAAAGCTGATTGACACTAAGATAAAATTATGGTATTTATAAAGATATTGGTGCACCGAGCGACTTTAAAAAATAAGACGAAATTTTATTAGCGATAAAACCAAAACTATCCTAATTAGAATTTTAGCCAGCACTTTGCGGGGATTAGTCTATATCAAAGATAACCACCCGAAAGTGATGAAATTAATTACCAGGCCATTAAATTGGGTTGGTCGCTTTTTTTTATGGCTAGCCGTTTTACCGGCCTACAAATTTTATTTGACGGCCAAAAAAATTTTTACCAGATTTTATGCGCCGCAAGCCAGCCGTCACCGGCTGGTTCATCCTTTTTCCCGGCGTTATTTAACTCACCTGACTCTAATCATCATCACCAGTTTCACTTTAGCCGCTAACCTCAACGCCGGCGAAGCTCGCCGCCAAGACTTTAACCAACAAAGCGTTATCTTCCAGTTAATTGTGACTGAAGACCTGGGATCAATTGAAGAAGAAGGGCCGGTAATCCAAAACAATAAAGTCAGCCGCTACCTCGGCGAAACCGGCGCCGAAAGTAAAATCCAGATTGCCCCGGGCGGGGCCGAAGACATTTTGCCGTCAACGGCGGCCGGCGGCGGGGCGGTAGTTAGGCCAATCCTCTCCCCGACTGAAGAAAATCTCAGGCGGCGTGACGAGATTGTTTATTACGCCGTTCAGCCAGGTGACACTATTTCTGAGGTCGCCGAACAGTTTGGCGTCAGCGTTAACACGATATTATGGGAAAATAATCTATCAAGCTATCAGGTCATCCGCCCGGGCGATAAACTGGCCATTCTCCAAACGACCGGCATCCGCCATAAAGTGGTCCGGGGCGACACCTTAAAATCAATTGCCAAAAAATACAGCGTTGATGAAGAAAAAATCATTGAAACCAACAGATTGGCCTCCGCTGACGATCTCGCGGTCGGCGAACAGCTTTTAATTCCGGGCGGGGCAAAACCTTATGTCGCGCCGGTCTATACGGCACCCAAAAGCTTCTACCAGCCAACCACCAAAGTGGCGGGGGTAACGGGCAGCGGCACGATGCTTTGGCCAAGTACCTGCCGACGCATCACTCAATATTTTACTTGGCGCCATTCCGGGGTGGACATTGGCTGCAGTAATGGCTCGGAAATCTACGCGGCGGACGGCGGCACGGTGGTCAAAGGCCAGGGCGGCTGGAACGGCGGCTATGGCTTAATGATAACAATTGACCACGGCAACGGCGTCCAAACCCTCTACGGTCACTTGAGTAAAATTTATGTCCGGGTCGGCGAAACCGTGGAAAAAGGCCAGACTATTGCCTCAGAAGGTTCAACCGGCCGATCAACCGGACCCCATCTTCATTTTGAAGTTAGGGTCGGCGGGGTCAGAAAAAATTCCCTCAACTACGTAAAATAACCCCGCCGTTTCTGTTTGTTTTAGTAGGGACAAAATATTATTTTGTCCCTACAGATGCAGAAACGGCGGGGTTTTGTATGCCAAAATTAACCAAAGATTAACCAGCTTCGTTTAAAAATTAAAATTAAACCCAAGAGAATCATCAGGACACCGCCGGCAAAATTTGACCATTTGGAATATTTGGTCGTGATGCCGATTTTGTCAAAACTGTATAAAGCAACGCCAAAAACAATCAGATCGTCAACCATGTAAAACAAAATATAAAGAGCCATATACCATTGGCTGGTCAGCCAGCTCAGATTGTTTAATTCGATAATTTTGGTAAAGGCCTGGGGAATACCGACTGAGCAAGCAAACTCAATGACGTTAACCGAAAAGGCCAGACCGATGATACCAATGGCAGTGCCAATGTTAAAAGGTGAACTGACAAAATTTTTGATCTTGGAAGTGGTTTTTGATTTTTGATCAAAGTCAATTAATTTGCAGCTGCCGTCTGACTGCCACCATTCATAAAGAAAGAATATCCCACCGCCGATGGCGACCAAGCCGACCAAAGGCGTAACCATATTATCCAGACCGACAAAATCCCAGGCGGTAAACCAAACCGTCAGGATTAAATAATACATAATCGCTTCAGCGATAATAAACAAACCGGCAATCTGCCACATCCTTTTTTTTGAACCAACCTGAACCAAAATAATCAAAAAAGTGACCAGAACCCACATGGCACAGGGGTTAAAGCCGTCAATGAAACCAAGGATAACTGACAGGGCCGGCAAAGAATATTGTTGGACGTCAATTGGGCCGACAAAAGGCATGCTGACTAATAAAGGCACCGCCTCCGTGCCGATGTCGCAGACCGTTGAAGTGGCGTCGCAGGTGCCGCTGTTAACTTGCGTGCCGTCAATCAAGCCGCCTTGGGCCAGCAGTTGCTCCAGGCTTAAATTCTCTTTGCCTTTCCGGCTGTCAATCAGCTGCTCAATGTAGACCCCGGTTGTTTCGGCCGAAGAAAAACCCTGAATCACCGTGCCGCCGATAACGGTGATCGGAGTCACTTTAGGCAAGCCGGCCAACTGGGTCAATTGCTGCCAGTGATCATAATGCTCCTGCTGAGCAATATCGTGAAAATTAACGACAAAATCGTCGCGGCGGGTTTTCAGATCCAAAAAAAAGGCCTTCTCGGCCTGGCAGTGGGCGCAATCCAGCCGCTCAAAAACTTCAACCGGCACCGGCTGATCATTGCCGACCTGATTGGTTAAGCCAGTATTGACGTTGCCGTCTTGGGCTTGAATTACTGGGCTAATTAAAAATGACCCCAAAAATAAAAAAAAGGTTAAGAAAAATAAAATTGACTTTTTAGACCTTGGCTCCATAACGATAGTTGAATTGAATTAAAAGACAATAATAATTGTAAGCTAAAAGGCAAACGTTGTCTAGGTCTAAACCAAAAATCCAAATTACGGTCTTATTTACTATTCATTTTCTCCAGATGGAGAATTTCTTCCACCATCTCTTTTTTCCGGGCTTCGTTGCTGCCTTTGAGCGCGCTGATAAAACAGCTATTTAGGTGATCGGCTAAAAGTTTTTGGTTGGCTGATTTTAAAAGGCCGACAATCGCCAAAATCTGCTGCATGATATCAATGCAGTACTCATGACTTTCAGCCATATTGATTACTTTACCCAGATGGCTTTGAGCTTTTTTTAAACCAATCAAGACTTCGTTTTTATCTTTCATACTATATTAAGATTAATGATTAGCCTTCAGCCATTTGAGAACTGAAGCGGGCGA
>Ga0155034_104_pt1 | contig 12966 bp, 6 predicted proteins | sample RifCSPhighO2_01_FD_106002 | JGI IMG/M metagenome (GOLD analysis project Ga0155034, IMG submission 106002) | Candidatus Buchananbacteria bacterium RIFCSPHIGHO2_01_FULL_44_11 | reverse complement strand
TGCCAGGAATCCTTGGCCACATAGAAATAACCCTGGACCTGCCTAAAGGCAATATTGTCAAGGTAAAATTCGGTGTCAGCAGAGCAAGTAGCATTATCAACACCACAATCGGGCTCTGGATTAAAGCTGGCCGGGTTACAAGTATTGTTATGATCATTAGAACAGGAGTAATTTTCAGCAAGACTCAAACGAGCCGAAGGTTTAATGTCTTTATAAATCAGCGGGCCAAAAGTATAATAATCCCACTCCGGTGATAATCGAATCCGGCCAATCGGCTCATAAGCCGTGTCTTGATCATCAACTATCTTCACGTTAAGATTGACGTTGCCTGATTGCGACTTGGCCCAGAAAGACAATAAGTAAGTTTTATTGACTTCTATTACATCGTTAATCACACCGCAATATTGCTGGCCAACTTCTACCGCACAGGTCTGAAGCGTGACCGGATGCCGGGCAATACAGCGGTTTGAAGACGGCTGATAACAATTATCATCTTTGGGGTTGCTGCTGTCACAGGTTCTGGTCGTGTCCGGACTGCAGTTTTCGCCCAAGTTAGCCCGCATTGTTTCAATCCGTTGCGGCTGCGGGGCCGGACCAACCGAGACTAGCGAATGACCGCCGACGGAAAGCGCCTCACTGCTAATGGTGCCAAACTGCCAGTCGGTGGTTTCTCCGTCTTCCAAGTTATCGTTAAAAGCATAGAACAAGTTGCCGCCGGCATTACCCCGGTATTCGCGGCAGCCGACCGCCGCGGCTGAACAGGCCACGCCTTCGTTAGGAATAGCGTCATAAATGCAGCTGTTATCTTGCCAGGTGCCGTGGCTAGCAGAACAGTTGGCCTGGGCGTCGGCTTCACTTTCGCCCAACCGGGTTTTGCGGAAAGGATGGCAGTTTTCCGAACAGCTGATGGTGTTATTTAAAATTTCATAATGAACTTCACCGTCAATGCCAAAAAATTCTTTACAGAAAGGATTAGCGGCAATGTCTTCGGGCCCATCGCAATCTTGCCGGCTGCCCCACTCCATTAACCAGCGCGAATCATCGTCAATGGCTAAGACCGGCGAGCCGTCGGGACTAGCGTTTAAGGAATAAACTCGCAATTGATAGCCACTTTCATTAGAGCCTTGCCAAGTATAGTAGTTACTGCAGCTGGCGTTAACATCCGTCGGCTTGGTGCACTGCCTTAAGTATCGGAAGTAACCGCGACTCTCGCCGCCGGCGGCTAATTCGTCTAAGCTAGTGAATTCATCGCAACCGGCGTTAGCCGCGCTGCACTGCCGGGCCGTCTGGGGAATGAAGAACTCCAGCGACTCGACCGATTCAAAATAAGTCGGCGACTGTTTAAAGGCGTTATAGCCAACGCACTCGGCCGGACAATAATCTTCAGCGACCGCCACGCCCGGCACGGTCGGGCCGCCGGTTAAAGGTTGGTAAGCTTCACAGCCCACTTCGTCGGCCTGACAATACATCGCGTAAGAATTACACTGAACCGGATCAACTTCGTGACAGCAGAACCCGTTCTGGCAGCTATCGGCCCGCCAGACTAAAGTCTCACCCTGGCATTGGGCTTCATTAACATTTTCAAAAACATAAGGACTGGGTCTTTCTTTGGTGTAGCCCCGGCAATTGAGATAATCAGGCGGCTTTTGTAAATTCACCACCGACCGGTTAAGCAAAGTCGGCAAATCCAATTCCAGACAAACGCCGCTGACCCAAACGGTAAAGGGCCTGATATCTTTCTGTAAACATTGCTGGCGAGTTAAGCCCGGCAAAAGCTTTGGATTAGCCCGGCTTAAATCAATTTCTTGAATTTGAACATCATCGTAAAAAATTGACTGATTTGAATCTTGAACCGCTAATAAATCAATTTCCAATTTTGAATCCGGACTACCGTCACAAGTGGCGGAGGCGTTATGACAGGTTTCGTCTGGGTCAAAAATACTTAGATCTGGATTGCAGGATAAATTAGTATCATTAGAACAAACATAATCATTAGGCAGGATGCATTTGCCACCTCCACGGCATTGAGCATCATTAACGCAGTACTGATCCGGATTGTCTCCGCCCTGACAATAAGGCTCAAAAACAATGGGCACGGCAAATTGTTTCCAGCTGGAGTTGATGGACTGGCCGTCAGTCACACTGCGGCTCATACTAACAGGGGCGTTGATCAAGCTAGGTGAATTGATGTATTCAGCAGCGGTTTGCTCGTGACGAATTAAACCGGCATAACTAGAGGTATCGGCGCCAATCGTCGCGGGATTATCGGTATTAGTCTTAGCCCAAAAAGAATAGATAAAAGCCCGGCGCAAAAGCGGCCGGCCGGTGTCAACGGTTGATGAAAACCAAGCAAAGTCAGGCGTCGTCTGAGTTACTTTCATCGCTGAACTACCTGAATGTACTTGGCCGCGCTCCTGCTCCACTCGTAAATTAGGGGGATTGATACTCAACCAATCGTCATTGATGTCGGTTTCAAAACCCGGATAGAGGAAAAGATTATAGCTGTTAGTTTCGCCTGATTCGTAACTAACGCCTTCCGGCGCGGTCAAAAGCCGCGAACAGCCATCCTGCTCAGCGCTGCATTCTTGGGCATCGCGGTCAAAATGAATTTTACTCTGGTCTTTGTCAACCGTGCCGGTCAAAGTCAGTAATACCCGATCAACTAAGCAGCTTTCGGAAATTCTAAAATCATCAAACCAAACCGTGCCAGAAACCTGCGGCCCGGAAACGACAAAACTTATTGTCACTTGCCCGCGGCCCGGCGTTAACGCCGATTCAACCACGCTAAAGTCACTGCTTAAGTTCTCCCACTGATTTCTATTCACGCTGGTTTTACTCACCGGCCCAAGCTCACCAGAAACCGAGAGGATGTCACCGCCAACTTGGACCTCAACGCTGCCAACATTAAGCCGGTTATAAACAAAAGCGGAAAAAGTATAATCACCAACCGGCAAAGTAATCGACTGAGAAGTCGTGGCGTAGTTTAATGACCCGCCGGCGTTGTAAAAACGAATGCTGTTTTGGCCGTTAAAAATTTGTTCACTGGCGCCAGTGGCTAAGGCAAAATAATCCGCGTCAGCTGTCACCCAGTTGGCGGTAATTTCTCCGGTTTGGTTGGGCCGGCTTTCAAAGCCTGGGTTATTGATCAAATTGGTCAAATTATCACAGCCGCCGTAAGTGCACAAAACCCCGCCCTGCTGAATGGTGCAAGCGGCATCAACCGAGCAGCTGCCGGTGCCAGGCACAAACCATTTGGAAGATTGGTTACAGGCGGCGCTAATACGCAAGTCAACTTTATTTAATTCATCGGTGCAAAAAGCTTCGCCTACGGCCACCTCACAGCTGGCGGTCAAAGGACAACCGCCGACTTGGGCGCAGGCTTGCCAGGTTCTTTCGCCTTCATCTAAGCAGCTCCAAAGATTATCAACCGGGTTATAGTCCTGGCAATACCAGCGGCAACCAACATTGTCGGCACTGCAGCCGTTGTAATCAAGTGAATTTTGCAGATAAGCCGTTAAGGTGTTGCCCCGGTCAACATAAGACTGGCAACTGGCGTAATAGTTGGGGCACTCCGTCCCTTGAAGATCCCAAACTCTTTTTTCTTCCATGCAATAACCGTAGATGCAATTACCCTGATTGTCTTTCTGAATACAGGACTGGTAATCAGCGCAGTAGGTTGACCGGTTAACCAATTTGAATCCGTCAATAATTTGGCTGGAAATAATTGAGGGACCAAAACCCTCGGCCCGGCAATAAGCCTTGGGCGTTTTTAAAACCCAGCTTTGATCAATCAAACCATAGAAAGGACTGGTTTTGTCGTTATAGGCCGCGATTAAGTCATTCAAACTATAAGTCCGCTTGCCAAAACGAGAAATTTCCAAAGCGGCAATTTCCCAGGTCACCGGAATAATCCGGTAAGTCCGCAGAATAAGCAAACTGCGGTAGGGGTAGCCTTCGTTATAAGGCGGTTCAAAGCCTTGAGAAGTAAAGCCGAAAGGCGCGTCAGCGTCTAAGTAGCCTTTGGCAATTGCCTCTTTCACGGTCAGATTTTGATCAATGGCCAAGCGTAATTTATGATCAATAACGCACTCGTCCGGACCCGGGGCACTGGGATTAGAACAGATGGCTAGTTGATTTAAAATTTGATAATCGCCCTGAGTGATGATGTCGGCGTCAAAAAAGCTTAAAAATCTTTCTTGGGCCGCCTGCCGGCCGCCGAACAAGGCTTGGCCGCTTTGCCCGGTCAACAAATCAATGTCAGAAGCGGCATTATTTTGAATGTCATTAAATGTAGATGAAGAAGGCCGACCGAGACTTGAGCCGCTACCGCCGCCGGCTAAACCTTCTCGGATCAAACGCTGGAACAACTGGCCAGCTAGAGTACCGACAAACATGTTAATGGCGTCAGCAATTAGATCGCCGGTAAAGTTGGTCTGACCAGATTCGCCTAACAATGGAACATGACCAATAATCGCCTTGGTATAAGCCGCCGGGGTTTTAATAAAATCAGCGATGCCGTCTTTCATCGCGGCAATCAGGCCGTCGTCTTCCTTTCTTTGCTCTTTTTGGCCCAACTGTTTTTTGGCTGACCAGGTATAAGCATAGTCAAGCAGTGACAATGAAGCGGTAATGTCATTTTTGCCGGTCTCAAAATTGACCCGGAAGCGGTCCATAAAACCTTCCTGGGTGATAAAATTCTGCCAATTGCCCAAGGCTTGTTTAAAAGTACAAGCCGGCTTGGGCGGCCGTCTGGTTTCGGCCAAAAATAAAGTCACTGACAGTTTTAAACCGTCCGGCGGCGCGCAAAGATTGTAGCCACCCCAGCCGTCACCTAAAGTTTCCAAAAAGGCGCCTAAAGATTGATCGGCCAAATCTTCCAAATAAACCCCCCAGCCTTCAGTATGGAATTTCGGCTGCTGGCCTTCGCCGCCGGAAGCCAACCAGGTGGCATATTCGTAGGCCATGGTATTCAAAAAGTAGCGTAAACCCGACTTAATCGCCACGGCCGTGATGTTGCCAAATGACCGCCAGCTGAATCTTTCTTTAGCTTCGGCTAATTGCTGAGCTGTGTCTCTGGCACTCTCCGCTTTAAAACCTTTAATAATAGTCTTTTCTGTTTGCTGATCTTGTTTCAACCTGGTCTCATCGCGGACAGGTACTAGATTGATCGGGTTGGTGTATTGAATCGGCGTGGCTTTGGCTTCTTCGCCTTTGTCATCTTTTTTAGCAAACCCGGCTTTCATACCGCTCCAAAAATTATTCCAAGCGCCACTGATCGCACTGCCGACACTAGCTTCTGCCGGCTGGGGATACAAAATGCCCGGCAAAGCAACACTAAGCACCAGCTGGAATAAAACCAGCGAGGCAACCACTTGATTTTTAATTTTATTTTTTTGTCGGAACATTTTGATTAATATTTTTTGAAAAAAATTACTGATCCGGATACTGCTGTTTTAAAGTTTCTTCAACCAAATCCATTAACTCCTGGTCACTGACTTGGCTTAAAATGTCTTGGCCAACACCGGCCTCGGCCAAAAGCTGACGGATTTGGTCTGGGGTTAAATTTTTGATTTCGTTAACCGGTAAATCCACCGTTGGACTGGCAGTCTGCGCCCCCACGCCACTTTCTACCAAAGCTTGCTCATAGGCGGCCAAAAGTTCCGCGTCATTCATACTATCAAGAACTTGGGGATCCATGCCCGATTGCTTCAAAATCTGTCGCAGCTGAGTGGCCGTGCTTTGACTACCGACAAACAATGAGGCGTCAGTTGGCTGATTATCGGCTTCAGTTTCAATAAAGGCAAAACAGTTTTGGCCAATGGCGCAGTTTGGGTCACTGCCCCGGGCAATTTCTTTAGTGTCGTCCAGGCCGTCAGAATCGGAATCGGGCAAATAAGGACTGGTGTGATAAACGTAAAGCTCATCGTAATCCGATAAGGCATCCTGGTCAGTATCTTTTTGCCGCAACCCGAGCAGGTCTTGTTCGGTTGGTTGCTGGCCGGCCAGCTCAGCCGCCAGATTGGGTTCGGGGAAGATGTAAGGATTCTGGATTTTATTTTTAAAGGCGAAAATGCCGAAAACTATCCCCAAAGCGCCTAAAAATAAAACGGCCCCGGACAGCCAAGCTTCGGCTTTTTTGGGGTCGTTAAAATAACTCCTAACCTTCTGAATGATTGAAAATCGCTGCTGTGGTGTCTTATCATCGTGATAAATCTTTGATAAAATGCCTAAATTATCGGATTTTTTATCAATTTTGGCCATCATGACTTAAATCAAATATAAAACTCTTCGCTTGGAACAGCCAACAAAAATGGATCAAAAGTTATTCACAAAAGTTACCTCTTACCTCGTAGTCATTATACTAAAAAAAGAATCATCTTGGCAAGTGATTTTAAAGAACTAATTAAAATAACTTTTCAGGTTTTTGGCAAGTCTAAACCAGTCAACAATGGCCAGGTCTTGGGCTCGGATTTTATCGTTTAGATTAAGAGTGCGAAGCATTGATTGGATCTTAGCCCGGTCAAAATTTAAACCCGCGGCTAAATTATTGGCCAGCTGCTTTCTTTTGGCCGAAAAACCGATTTTAACCAAGCGCCAAAACTCTTTTTCTGTCACTGCCCCGGCTAAGTCGCTTAGACCGGACCAGTCTTTAATTTGGTCAATTTTTAAAATGGCGGAGTCCACGGCCGGCGCGGGCCAAAAATTATCCCTTTTAACCAGGTCAACAATCTGAGGCTGGCCATAAAGCTGGACCGAAATGGCAAGTAAGTTCAGCTGGCCGGGTGAGGCACAAATTCTTTGGGCCACTTCTTTTTGAACCAGAATTGTCATCGTGGCCGGCTTGGGTTTGGTGGTTAAAAATTGCCTCAAAAAAATAGAAGTGATGTTGTAAGGCAGATTAGCAACGATCTTATACGCCGACAGACCATAAGTTACGGGTTGGAAGTTCAGGACATCGTCTTGGACCAGCTTGAGATTTTTTACGCCGTTGAATTTCACTTTAAGAAACTCAAATAATTTTTTGTCCAATTCAACGCTTAAAACCTTGGCGCCAGTGGCCACCAAACCTTCAGTCAAAATTCCCAAACCCGGGCCAACTTCTAAAATGATGTCCGTGTTTTTAATTTCCGCGGCATTAACAATTTTTTCAATCACCTCACTGCTAAACAAAAAATTTTGGCCTTTGCTAGGCTGAGGCTTAAGGTCGTAAAGCCGACAGAGATTTTTAATTTTTTCTAAGTTAGTAATCATTTCTTAAATAAACCTAAATAAGCATAAAACTGACAATTCTGTTTATGGCTAATTTTAGACGAGCTTATTTTTGTCATTGCGAGAAGCGAATGGAAGTGAGCGACGAAGCAATCTGACGCGAAGCGTCATCCCGAGGGAACCGAGGGATCTGTCTTGCCAAGGGGATTGTCCGCCAAAGGCGGATCTGCCTTTGGCATGACTTCTCCGCCTATGGCGGATCGCAATGACAGTCAAAAACAGCAATCCTGGCAATAAAAACTTGATTTAGCCGGCAATTTGTAGTATAATTATTAGAGTATGATGGTTTATTTTAGAATCTTGCTGAATAAAAAAATGCAGTGGTGGATTTCTTTTGCCGTCCTGATTCTATTAATCATTATTGCGGTTTATTTTATTATTGGCTAGTTGGCCAAAAAAAGCAAAGATATGGCTAAAATTCGGCAAAAAAAACCCGCGGCTAAAACTTCAAAGAGTAAACTACTTAATTTTTTCACTGTTCACTGGCAGATTACCTTAAGCGTCATTGTCATTGGTTCCGGTGTCGGATTGGGCCTAATTTGGTTTAACGCCATCAGCCCCAATGCCACCGAGGCAAAAATGAAAATGCCGGCGATTATTCCCCTCAGTTTTGACACTGCCGTCGCCAAGCCGTTCGGCGGGCCAATCAAAATGACCATTGACTGCAGTACTAAAATTAGTTGCCTGCAAAATCCCATTTGTACGATTGTTAACTGCATTTTACAAATTCCCTTTATCTTTCAAGTTTTTGACAACAAGGCAATGCAGGTCGGCGATGCTTTTGAAGTTTTGCGCGAAGAAGTTCTGGAACCCCAAGAAAAATTACAATGCGAAAAACTTTGTGACTTAAGAACCGGGTGGTATCGGCCGCAATGCATCCTTCATTATATTTGCGACAAAATAGGTTTTATCCCATGCTATTGCAAGCATGTCTTACCTCAATTGCAAAAACAGAATGTTTCGCCAGTTGGATTACAAACCCAGCTATTTCAAAAAACTTTTATGTCCTCAATCGGCATGACCATGCCGGCCTTTGACTTTATTCTTTTTCCGGATCAAGGCCTACCGGCTTGCAACGCTACAGGCAACATACTGGGTCAGGGTTTTGGCCAAGCGGTTTTTTTCAATATTCCCGGTGGCCTGACCCCGGTCGGCGATAGTTGCCGCGGCTCTTACTACTTTGGTCTGTAATTTTTACCGAACCCTGACGAATAATTATCAAATTATTTTTTTCTGCCTTAACGATGGTTGAGGTTTTTTTTCTAGCTAAATGCCCACCATCCAAAAGTAAATCAGGCTGGCTAATTTCGTTTTTAAAATCATTGATAATTTGCCGGCTGCCGTAAGGAGTATTACCCCCGGCAACATTGGCGGAAGTGGCAATTAACGGCCGACCAACCAACCGGCAAAGCCGACGGGTAAGGGTATTGGCCGGCACCCGCACTGACAACTTAGTTGAGACAACAATTGACAAAGGGCCGGGCCAGAATTGCCGGGCCAATTTTTTTTGGGCCGAATTGAGTTTAAAAAATTTTTGAACCTGAGCCGGGCTGGCGGCGACAATCGTAAATTTGTCATCCTGGCGCTTTTTAATTTTTAAAATCTTTTTAACGACTGCCGACGAATTAAAAACACCGCCCAAAGCATAGGCGGTATCGGTCGGATAGACAATAATGCCGCCGGCCCGAAGCACTTGTGCGGCCTGAATGATATTTTTTGGGGTTGACTTTAAAACAATCATGCTTTAAATTTTAAATTCTAAATTTTAAATAAAATTAAAATAATTAAATATTTAAAATTAGCTTATTTATTTAAAATTGGTTATTTAAAATTGTCAGCTATCCCCTGATTTGCTTAATAAACTTATAAGCGGCAAAAACCACTGGATTTAAAATTAATTCAAAGCCGCCGACATATTCCTGGATGGCAACTTCTGGGCCAAAACCGGTTTTAAACCTGGTGATACCGGCCCACTTGTCATTTTGATAGGTTTTGCCGTTAATGCCACCAAAGTCATAATAAACGCAGCCGCGCTGTTTAGCCGCTAAAATGCCCTGCCACTGGAGCAGGTAGGTCGCCATCGCTTCCCGATACATGTCAGCCGAACCGCCGTGAAGGTAGGTGGCAAACTGACCAAAAAAAGTCACAAAGTTAGCGGCCACAATTTTATTGTCGTATTCGGCAAAAAACAGCTGGGCCATATTTTCTTTAACTAAAATTTCAAACAGCTTCAAATAATGCTCTTTTAAGTGGGTGTGAAAGTGATCTCGGTCGGCCGTCTGCTTCAACAGCCGCCAAAAAGATTCAATTTCAGCCGGCTCAGTGCTGGGCCTGATTTTCACCCCGCGCCGTTGAGCTAAATTGATGTTATAACGCGTTTTGGGCTTAAATGAAGCTAACAAAATATCTTCAGCCGGCGCAATGTCAATGACAAAACTGCATTTGGGCTGGACTTCATAATCACTCCGACGCAAACCCACGTCAAGTAAAAATTTTTCGTTACCCACCGGCCAGGCCGGGTCAACCCGAATCATAAAACTTTTTTCCGCCTGGGCGATTTTTTTAATTTCCGTAAATAAGGCTTTAAGATTTTTTTTGTCGTTACTTTTGACAATCGGCCCGCGAGGACAATACAAATAATTATACTCAAAAGGCAGCTCATGTCTAACTAATAGTGCCGCGGCCTGCAGTTCCCCGGCATCATCAACCAAAGCCAGCCGGAAAATTTTATTATCCAGCATTTTTTGGAATTCCGACCATTGATAAGACTGAAGCAAACCGCCGCTGCCGGCATTGCTTAAAATAAACCGGTTCCAGTAATTCTTATCTTGATCCGTGACGTAGATAATCTGCATACCCCGTTAGAAGTTAATTACGTGAAATGTTGGCTGACCCCGTTAACAATTTCTAACGGGGTATAATGAAAAAATTAAACGACAAAATTAATCAATCGGCCGGGAATAAAAATAACGTTTTTGATCTGTTTACCCGCCAGCTGCGACAAAACCTTGGGTCGATCTAAAGCCAATTTTTCCGCCCGCTGTTCGTTAATGTCGGCGGGTACAATCATCTTGTCCTTGACCCGACCATTAATTTGAATCACTAACTCAATTTCTTTGTTCTGAGCCAACGCTTCGTCAAATTCCGGCCACGGCTCCTGAATTATTGACCGTTTATGGCCCAGCTGCTGCCAAAGTTCCTCGACCAGGTGAGGGGCAAACGGCGATAAAATTTTCAAAAAAGTTTCACCGGTTTTTTTGTCCAGACCGTCAGCCGCGGCTTGATTAATAAAAATCATCAACGCCGAAATAGCCGTGTTATAATCTTGGCTTTCAATGTCGGCACTGACTTTTTTAATTGTCCGATGGAGTAAAGGCATTAGTTTTTCACCTTTGACAACAGAAAGCTTTTGACTAATCAGCGACTGAAAAGTTTGCCAAACTTTTTCTAAAAATCGCCTGACGCCAATCACTCCTTTAGTGTCCCAGGGAATAGCTTGATCAAACGGCCCCATAAACATTTCGTAACAGCGTAAGGTGTCCGCGCCCAATTCCGCCACCACCTGGTCGGGATTAACCACGTTGCCCCTAGACTTGGACATTTTCTCCCCGCCAGAGCCCAAAACCATGCCGTGACTAGTCCGCTTTTGATAAGGCTCCGGACCGCAACTTTCCGGCACCGCGCCAAGGTCCCATAAAAACTTATAAATAAACCGGGAATAAAGCAAGTGCAAAGTGGTGTGCTCCATGCCGCCGTTATACCAGTCAACCGGCAAAAAATAAGCCAGGTTTTTCTTATCGGCCAAGGCTTTATTGTTGTCCGGATCGGCATAGCGCAAAAAATACCAGTTGGAACCGGCCCAATTCGGCATGGTGTCGGTTTCGCGTATCGCTTGGCCGCCGCAAAAAGGACAACGGGTATTAACAAAATCGGCAATGGCGGCTAAGGGTGACTCCCCACTGTCTGTTGGTTCATAACTTTTGACTTTAGGCAGTTCCAGCGGCAAATAATTTTCCGGCAAAGGAATGATGGCGTATTCTTGGCCGTTGATCAGAACATAATCTACACCTTCTTGACTCTGAGATTTCCCGCTAGAGGCGTGCACCAGAGGCGCATCAGCCTCTGGCTGAGGTCCGCCTTTGGCGGAGGATTTTGAGTTTTGAGTTTTGGCTTCCCAGCATTTACGACAGTAAATGATGGGAATGGGTTCGCCCCAGTAGCGCTGGCGGGAAAAAATCCAGTCGCGGAGTTTGTAATTAACCGCCGGCCGGCCAACACCGCGCTTCGCCAGCCAAGCAGTAATTTCATTAATGCATTTGCCAACTGATAAACCGTTAAACCGGCCGGAGTTAATCATAACGCCTTCATTAACTTCTTCGTAGGCCTCAGTTTTTAGGTCAATCTTTTTACCACTGCCGTTAGTCGGTTCAATCACCTGGGTAACAGGCTGACCGTATTTTTTGGCAAATTCAAAATCCCGCTGATCATGGGCAGGAACGGCCATAATGGCGCCGGTACCGTAAGAGATCAAGACATAGTCGGCCACAAAAACCGGAATCTCTTTGTTATTAACCGGGTTAATCGCCATCAACCCCTTGAGTTCAAGGCCGGTCTTTTCTTTGTTAACTTCAGTTCGTTCAAGATCACTTTTTTTCTTTGCCACCGCAATGTACTTCTCAACTTCTTTGAGATTTGATATTTGATTTTTGAGATTTAAAATCAACGGGTGTTCCGGCGCTATCACCATAAAAGTCGCGCCAAATAAAGTATCCGGCCGGGTGGTGAAAACCGTCAAATTGTCATTGCGAGGAGGTACAGCCGACGAAGCAATCTTGTCTTCTTCTTTATGAAATTGCTTCGCTCCGTTCGCAATGACTTGAAAATTAACTTCCGCTCCCTCGGAACGGCCAATCCAATTTTGCTGCTGAATTTTAATCCGCTCCAAATAGTCCACCGAATCCAGATCTTCAAGCAGCCGATCGGCGTAATCGGTAATTTTGAACAGCCACTGTTCTTTTTGGCGTTTTTCCACCGGCCCGCCGCAGCGTTCGCACCGGCCGTTAACCACTTCTTCATTAGCCAAGCCAATTTTACAAGACAAGCACCAGTTGATTGGAATCTTAGCTTTATAGGCCAAGCCTTTTTCGTACATTTTTAAAAATATCCACTGAGTCCATTTATAATATTTTGGGTCGGTGGTTGTCACTGCCCGCTGCCAGTCAAAAGAAAAACCCATCGCCTGAAGTTGGCGGGTAAAAATCTTGATGTTATTTTCGGTTGTCGTTTGAGGGTGAATGCCGGTTTTAATGGCGTAATTTTCTGAAGGCAGACCGAAAGCATCAAAGCCAATCGGGTACATTACATTGTAGCCTTGCATCCGGCGTTTCCGCGCCAAAATATCCAAAGCCGTATAACTGCGCAAATGACCGACATGCAAGCCGTCACCAGACGGATAAGGAAATTCAATCAAGCAGTAATATTTGGGCTTGGCCGATTTGTCGACTGCGGCAAAAACATTTTTGGTTAACCAATATTTCTGCCACTTAGTCTCAATTTTCTTGTGGTCGTATTTAAACGTCATACGGCTTATAAATTAACCAATCCCGCATTATTCTCATTAGATATGCGACAAATGATACAATGTAGGTACTAACTTACTAAATATCATTTGGCGCTATGAAAAACATATCAATTATT
>Ga0155034_110_pt1 | contig 13984 bp, 13 predicted proteins | sample RifCSPhighO2_01_FD_106002 | JGI IMG/M metagenome (GOLD analysis project Ga0155034, IMG submission 106002) | Candidatus Buchananbacteria bacterium RIFCSPHIGHO2_01_FULL_44_11 | reverse complement strand
TGTCCGGAAAGGACGAAAAGATGAATCACAGAAACCCCCAAGCCGATGACAATGGAGGAAACTCCAGCGTCATCGCCGCTGCCGTCCAGGCTGTCGCGAAGATCATCAAAATTTTGGTCCTGCGTTGGGACCCGAATTTGGAAACCGCCCTGTTTGTGGCGTTGGTGACGCGGTATCCGCGCATCGCCCGCAACTTGGGCATCACCACCGGCAAACTCGAGTTCCGTTTCTTGTCCACGCTGAACAATGATCGGCCGCAGACCAAAACCAGGTTTGAGGCACTCTGCCGAGAGCTTGAAATCACACTCGAGCAAATCGACCAAGCCGCGCATTTCAACCAGGGCGGCCAAGGCTTCCCCGGTTGGGACAGCCATGGTCTGCCCGATGGCGCCGTCAAGTGCTCACTCCAGGTGGCACTCGATGACCACGACTTCCTGGAATACCGCGATTACCTCAGGAGAGTGGTCGAACCCATCATGGCCAACGACAGCCAGGCCAAAGCGCTGTCCAAGGACCCCCACAATCTCCGGGAGTTCGCCACAGTCCTGGGTGAGTTGTACCCGGACAACCCGCGAATGGTTCTGGAATGGCTGGTCATCGCCTTTTGCGGCCTGTTCTTCCAGGCCAAGCGCGGTGTGAAGAAAGATGTCATCTTCAACGATCGATCCATCTTGGCCGGCGTCGAAGATTATTTCGCCGACCAGGTGGCCAGCGGCATGAATGAGGTCGAAGCGGACCAAAAGCTGCGCTGGTTCAAACAGCTCGGCTGGGAAGCGATAGACCGGGCCGACGCCGCTTGGGAAGAAGCGGAAGACGCAATCAAGGAAGCCGAGACCAAGGGTCGGATCGCCGAAGTCATGGTCGGATCCCTAGGTCGGACCGCCAAGGTCATCCACGTGGTGACCAAAGCGGCCAACTGCAAGGTCCCGCCGGCGGCACGGAAAGCCGGCTACGGCGTGATCATTCACTGGACGGGAGAGCATTATACCATCCATGGCAACATGCTCGACTGTCCGGATGGCATCCGTCGCGCCTTGGACTTCGGCGAGATCATCGCCGCGATCAGACGGCGGGAAGTCAGCTTCATGCAGCAACGACTGAGCGACCAGGTCGATCTGCGGGCGTCCGGATACGTCTTCGCTTTGGACAGCACCCGCATCCCGGGATTCCTAAATCCCCAACGCAACATCGCCGCCAGCCGGACCCGTTCCAGCCCCGACAGCCCCCAGACGAACTTCAAGGACCGGCAGCGGTTCTTCCAGATTGTCTGCGAAGCCACGCAACGCTGCGCAGCGATCGACAAAGGGCCGGTGACCAACGGTCACAAGCCGACGTCGGCACCGCCCCGCACCCAACCGACTCCAACGGTCGAGATCGTGCCCGGTATGATAATCGAGGGCAAGATCAGAAACATCACCCCCATCGGGGCTTTCGTCCGGGTCACACCTGACCAGGACGGATTGGTCTACATTGGAGAGGCTTCCATTGATCGTGTCGAGTACGATAATGGCGTCCTCAAAGTGGGGAACGAAGTCCTGATGAAGGTCGGCGACATCATCCGGGCCAAGGTGGTCAAAATCGGTCCGGATCCGAAAGACCCCTCGAAAGTACGAGTGAGTCTGTCGTCCAAGTTCATTATGGGCGAAGAGCCGGCGGTGCCATCAGCGCTGTGTCGGATCGGCGAAGTCCCACCCCCACCGGAGCCCAAACCTAAGATCGGTACGGTATTCGAAGGCAAGGTCACCAGGATCGGCGACATCAGCGCCGCCGTCCAGGTTTCAGGCGCCATGGAAGGCATGGTCCGCATCACCGAGCTGGACGTCGAGTACGTCGAGTCGGTCGGAGACGTCGTCCAGGTGGGCGACGTCATCAAAGTCAAGGTCGTCGACATCGATGCCATGGGGAAGATCTGGTTATCCCGGAAGGCCATCATGCTCGACGAGAGAGCGGCAACGGCCGTCTGATGCTGAATGATCTCATACCAAAACGGCAAACATAATTGCCGAAATGGCTGAATGAAATTGACGAGTGCGGAATGCTTCCAAGCAACCTCCGCACTCTTTTTTTTATACCTTTAATTTGCTAGTATACGAATAGCGTTGCAGACGAATACAAACCTATTAACTCCCCCTCACCCGTCCCGTATAAAAAGACTTAAAGCTTCTCCGGGACACCCTCTCTCTCAGGGAGAGGGTGTCCCGCCGGTTTCTATGCCATTCGTAAATTCGCATCATGATTAGTAAATTCGTATCATTCGCATCGTAATTATGATTATCTTTCTTTACGGCCCGGACACTTTCCGTTCCCGTCAAAAACTCAAAGAACTCAAAGAAAAGTTTATCGCGGAAGTTGATAAAGCGGGTTTAAATATCACCACCTTGGCCGGCGAAAATCTGGAAATTAATGAACTGGAAAAAGACATCGCTTCCGCGCCGTTTTTGGCTAAAAAAAGACTAGTGATTATTGAAGAGCTGATTGCTAAAAATAAAGGCCAAAAAATCCAAAAGGAAATCTTGGAAATTCTAGCCAAAGATAACCTGCAAGACACGATCCTAATTTTTTGGGAAGGGGACCTGAAAAAAGACGAAAAAAAGAAAGTCAGCCGCTCCAAAACCACTACTCGCCGGAGTCAGCTTTTGTTTGACCGGCTCCAAAAAGAAAAGTACAGCCAATATTTCCCCTTGCTTGATGAACTCGGCGTCAAAAAATGGCTGGCCGCGGAGGTCAAAAACCGTGGCGGCAAAATTGAAGCCGGCGCGCTGAGCTTATTAGCCGATTTTGTCGGTAACGACCTGTGGCAGCTGAATTCTGAATTGGAAAAACTTTTAGCTTACAGCCACAGTAGCCAGATCAAAGCTGAAACTGTCCAGCAGCTGGTTAAAACTAAGCTGGATGACGACATTTTCCGGCTGACTGACGCCTTGGGCCAAAAAAATAAAACCTTAGCCATCAAACTGATTTCTGACCAGCTAAATTCCGGCATCAGCCCAACTGAACTTTTGGCTAAAATCATCTGGCAATTCAAAAATTTGCTGATGGTCAAAAGCTTTATTGACCAAAATGGCGACGGCTACCCCAGCCAACGGCTTAATTATCAGCTGGGTTTACACCCTTTTGTAGTTAAAAAAACGCTGGAACAAACCAGGTATCACAGCCAAGAAAATCTTAAGCTGATTTACCAGCAACTGCTAAAAATTGATTACCAAATAAAAACAAGCCAAATAAATCCTGAGGTGTTATTTGACTTGCTGGTCGTTAAAAACTAACTTTTTTTGGTTAAAGCATTGACCGCCTTAAACAGACGAGACTTAGTCCGATTGGCGGTGTTTTTTTTAAGAATATTTTTTTGGACGGCTTTATCAATTTTTTTGACTGCTTGCCTCAACCAGTCCGAAGTTTTGGCCTGGTCACCAACGACTACCATCTTTTTCACCCGCCGAATCAGGGCGGCAATGTCACTTTTAGCTTTCCGGTTACGGAAAGCAATTTTATGATTTTGACGCAAAGCTTTAAAACCGGCTTTTTGAATTGGCATAATCTTTAAGGACTGAACGGAATTAATTTTTAAGCGTAAAAACAGTCTAGCACGAACTTGGAAAATAATCAAGATTGGGTTAAGAATCCCCCTCTTAATTTAAGAGGGGTTGGGGGAGTTATCAAAGCAATTGATGAAGTCGAACAATCCAGCCCACTGACAACTAGTAAATTGACAATTGACTGAAAAAAACTTAATATGACTAAAGCAAAGTCTTAATTTTAAATCATTAACTTTTTAACCTTATGCTTAAAAAAGAGGGGATGTCCAACGAAGTTGAAACCATTATTGGTCCGTCGGTTCACGTTGAAGGAGATTTTGTCGGCAATGGGGATGTCGTTATTGAAGGCACAGTTTCGGGAAAATTAAGAACGGAAAAAAATTTGCGGATCGGCGAAACCGCCAAAATTTTCGCCAATATTTCCGCCGCTAACATTCTGGTCGCCGGCGAAGTCCAGGGCAATATCAAAGCTAAAGAGAGCCTGGAATTGACTAGCTCAGCAAAAGTTTTTGGCGATATCAAAACTAACATTGTCACCATTGCTTCCGGTGCTATTTTCCACGGCCGCTGCCAAGCGGGTGAAGAAAAAAAATCCCGGCTGGAAAAAATTGACGACAAAGAAAATAATAAAAACAAAGAAAAACCGCTTGAACCGGTAATAAAATAGCTTCCAGACAAAACGGTATGTATTTGTATCTTTACGACTCATTTTTAAACGACAAAAGGTTTGCCCAAACTCTGGCTAAAATCGAAACGCGTCTCACCGATTTAGGCATCGGCGGAAAAATTTACCGCCTTTCCCCCTTAAGAAACGTGGAAGAATTGATTAGCGATGAAGTTAAAGCGGGGGTAACTAATATTATTGTTGTTGGCAACGACAAAACCCTAAGCCAGGTGGTTAATGTCGCCGCTAAACACGAGGTGGCACTGGGTCTGATCCCTTTAGGCCCAGAAAACCAAATTGCCCAGGCTCTGGGCATTCCCGAAGGGGAGGGAGCGTGTGATATTGTCGCCGCCCGGATTGTTAAAAGAGTTGATTTGGGCAGGATTAATAACCTTTATTTTCTTTCCGGCGTTAAAATCTTTAGCAGCGAAGTCACCTTAGAATGCGAAGAACTCTATAGCATCAGTTCAAAATTAAAAAACGCCCTGATTACTATCTGCAATTTCCGGCCCGCCACCGCCCAACTAGCGGCGACCGCTAATTATTTCAATCCCCAAGACGGCTTTTTGGAAGTCTTTATCCAACCGGAAAAAACCGGCTTTTTTAATATCTTCAAAAGACCAGACCGACAAAAAACCATTATCCCTTTCAAGAAACTGGCCATTAAAAGCAAAAGCTCAGTCCCGGTTGTGACTGACGGCCAAAGAGTCTTAAAAACCCCGGTCAAAATCGAAGTCATCCCCAAAAAACTCAAGCTGATTGTCGGCAAGAATAGAAATTTCTAAAAACCGACTTCTCTAGATAACCAATAACATCCTCCCCGCACTCACTTCGTTCGTGCGGGGTTTCCTTTACTTCACTGCTCGCTCGCCCTAGCAATTGTCATCCTGAACTTGTCCCGATTTTTCCCAAATCTCTGATTTGGTGAAAAATCGAGGATCCCGCCTTGGCGGTGAATTCAGGATCTAGCAGATTCCGGATCAAGCCCGGAATGACATACGGGCGAGTGCTAACCTGCAAAATCATTGATCGGATTTTGCCCATTCATCTCCGTGTTCAGGAAACCTCGCACGGGATTTCCTGCAAGGAACTAAAAACCGAGGCGCAGAGACCTCGGCTTTTAAAATACGGCTCAAAACTAAATCAATTACCGACAACCAGTTTGGTTTTCTTCAGGCCCGACACGACATCTTTGGAGACATTGTCTTCAACTAGCATTCGGTCTTTGCTGATTGAAACCACCTGACTGCGATGGACCAAAAGATGCTGATGCCACAAACCCTTAATCAACCCGGTGCTGACGTGATAATTCACCACCAAATGACTTTCAATATCAAAATCAAAGGAAACGATCCGGCCTAAATTCTGGCCGCTTTGGGTGTAGACCGGCAGATTGATTAAATCCGTGCTGGAAAACTGCATAAAAATTGATTGGGTTAACGGTCTATTTTTGCTGTTCCGCACCGTTATTAACCACAGCCGGTGAAGGATTGGTTGGTTTACCGCCCTGGCCGTCTTTTTTAAACATCAGCAACTGCTGTAATGCGGTCAATAAAGTTAAAACAAACCAATAAAGAGTCAGGCCGCCCGGCAGGCTAGCGCCAATAACAACGGTCAAGATAGGCATAAAATAAAGCATCTGCTTATTCATCATCGCTGTCATGCTTTCGTCTTTGGCGCCCGGCAGGCCTTTGGGCGGTGCCTTGGTTTGGAGCATTTTTGCCTGCCAGTACTGAGCCAAGCCGGCTAAAAAGGCCAAAACAAGATTTGGCTGGGACAAATCAACAAACCCCAGGGACTGAGGATTCAACTGGCCGGGGTTATTGATAAAAGGATACAAGACAACCAAACTTTCGGATTTTAAACCTTCAATAAAAACGCGATAAACGGCAAAGAGAAAAGGCAGCTGAATCAATAGAGGCAGGCAAGAAGAGAGGGGGTTAATTTTTTCACTTTTATAAAGCGCCATGAGCGCCTGGGCCTGCTTTTCTTTTTCGGTTTTATATTGCTGCTTAATCTGTTCGATCTTAGGCTGGAGCGACTGCAACGCTTTCTGGCCTTTGATTGATTGCTTGGACAAAGGATACAAAATCAGTTTGATAAAAATCGTCAGTAAAATTATGGCGACACCCAGGTCGTTACCCGGCACCACGTTGTAAAAAAAGACCAGCAAGTTAAAGATTGGTTCGTACAAGATCGTATTAAACAATTGACCCATAAAAATTCTTTACTAATTAAGTCAGACTAGGGGATCGTGGCCGCCGGCGTTAAACGGGTTACAGCGTAAAACTCGCCCCAAAGCTTTAAACCCGCCGCGCCAAATGCCGTATTTGGCTACGGCCTGGTAACCGTATTCCGAGCAAGTGGGGTGAAAGCGGCAATAACCATTGGGAAAAAATCGTCTTAAAAAACCGTGATCAAAAGACAAGGTCTTTTGGTACAATCGAATCAGGCGCAAAACCAGTAAACGAGGTAAAAAAAATAGTTTAGCCATTTAGCAGAAAATTTTTCTTTAAAGCCGATAAAAATTCAGACGCCAACTGAGCTGAAGTCAAGCCTAAAGCTTTTTGATTAACGGCAATAATAATGTCGTTACCTGGTTTAATTTTGTCTAAATTTAGCCGAATTATCTCCAAGATTTGCCGCCTCAACCGATTCCGGACCACGGCTTTTTTGCTGATTTTGGTGGAAACAACTACGGCAAAACGGCTGTGGGTTGAATTATTAGCCAAGCACCGAAGCCGGAAAGAGGGACAAAAAAAGCTTCGGCCGCTATGTTTAAGCCGGCCAAAATCTTTCTGACGGCTCAAGCGATATGGCTTTTTGAGCATAAAACTATTTAGACAGTTTAAACCGTCCTTTTTGCCGCCGGCGCTTTAAAACATTCCGGCCCGTCTTGGTTCTCGCCCGTTTACGGAAACCATGCTCTCTTTTGGCTTTTCTTTTCTTGGGTTGAAAAGTTCTTTTAGGCATACATCCCGATAGAAATTAAAACTTGTAATTAATGATTGCTTATCTAGCATAACAAAAACCGGGCAATCGGTCAAAAAGAGAACAATTGACAATCGAGAAAGCGCCAGGCGACTGCTTGACACTAATCCGGAGAGGGGAGTAAATTATTATACACAGCTAATTAACAGGTTGTAAACATTAAATAATTATTGGCCTGGTTTTTTGTTAACCCCCTTTGTGCTATAATTGCTAAACGACAAATCATCTAACCACTCTAAAAACATGGAAGCTCAATTAGAAGCCCAAAAAATCTGGCAAGCCGCTTTAGGCGAATTAGAGCTATCGTTAAGCAAGGCTAACTTCACCACCTGGTTCAAGAATACTTTTATCTCTTCGTGCCAAGACCAAACTATCATCATTGGCGTGCCCAATACTTTCACTAAAGCTTGGTTAGAAAAAAAATACCACTCAAAAATTCTCAAAGCGTTACAAAAAATTACTGAAAATAAAATCAGAAACATCACTTACCAGGTTGAATTGAAATCCAAGAATACCGCCGATCAAATTAAAGAGGTGATTACCACCCAGGTGGAAACTACTTCTGTCCCCGCCCCGGAACCGGAAGTGATGATGATGAATGAATTCGGCATTAACCCCCGCTACAATTTCACCAGCTTTGTCATCGGCAAAGGCAATGAATTGGCTCAGGCCGCCAGTATGGCCGTCTCGAATAATCCGGGTAAAGTTTATAACCCGCTTTTTATTTATGGCGGAGTTGGTTTGGGCAAAACCCACCTAATGCAGGCGATCGGCAACAACGTCTTGAAAACACTACCAAATAAAAAAGTCCTCTACGTCTCTTGCGAAAAATTCACTAACGATTTTATCCGGTCAATTTCCACCAACCAATCACAAAAATTCAAAAACATCTACCGCTCGGTGGATGTTTTATTGGTTGATGACATCCAATTTTTAGCCGGCAAAGAAGGCACCCAGGAAGCCTTTTTCCATACTTTTAACGATTTGCACCAAGCCAATAGACAAATTGTGATTACTTCCGATCGGCCGCCTAAAGCCATCCCGGCCCTAGAAAACCGGCTGGTTTCGCGCTTTGAGTGGGGGATGATCGCTGATATTTCCATTCCTGACTTAGAAACCAGGCTAGCTATTTTAAAGACTAAATTAGCGGAAAAAAACTACCAACTGGCAAATGACGTCACTAATTATGTGGCCGCCTCAATCCAAAATAACATCCGTGAACTGGAAGGGGCTTTGAATAAAATTATGGCTTACCACCAATTAAACGGTGACCAGCCGACTTTGGATAGTGTCAAAAAAATCCTCTCCTCTCTTTCAACCATCCAGCGGAAAAAATCCACCACGCCAAAACAAATTATCAACTTGGTGGCGGAGTTTTACGACCTCCGACTGGAAGATTTATTGGGTAGTTCCCGCAAACAAAACCTGGCTTTACCCCGACAAATTGTCATGTATTTACTCCGGGAAGAACTAAAAAACTCTTACCCGGCCATTGGTTTAGAAATTGGCAACCGCGACCACACTACCGCCATGCATGCCTATTTAAAAATTTCGCACGCTATTGAAGAAAATGAAAAAATCAACCAAGACGTCCGCTTACTGAGAGAAAAACTTTACAACCAATAATTCCGGTGGGTAACCTCCGCATAAAAAGAGTTGCCGGAGTGGGCAACTGAATTAATTATCTGACTAAGCGGTTGAAGAAAATCACCGTTTGATAATTCAAAAAAATAGAAGTAAAAACTATCCCACTTTAGTTGATAAATTACCCCTAGCCTTTCAACAAGTTGCAAAGGTTAAAAAAAACTCAACCCAGACAAATTCTAAACGTTTCCAAACTTACCCACTGCCTTATTATTATTATCTCTCTATATAAATAAATTAAATTAATAATTATGAAGATAACCTGCACTCAAGAAAATTTAAACCAAGGATTGTTTGTCGTCAGTCACTTGGCTTCAAAAAATACTTCCCTACCGATTTTAAATAATATTTTATTTCAGGTTGATAAAAATACTATAAAACTTTCGGCGACTAATTTAGAAATTGGCGTGAGTTGTGGGGTGAGAGGGAAAATAGAAGAGCCGGGAGATTTCACGGTTCAATCCCGCCTTTTATCCGATTATATTAGTTTATTGCCCAAAGAAAGGGTTGATTTAACTACTCCCGGAGAAGCTGGTGGTGAAAGTCAAAACCAAATTTTAGAAGTTAAATGCAAAAATCATTCCACTAAAATCAAGGGTCAGTCGGCGGCCGATTTTCCTTTAATTCCGCAAATTGAAAAAAAGCAGGCTTACACTTTAAAACCGGATGATTTCCGCCAAGCCATCAGCCAGGTGATTTTTGCCGTTTCGGTTAACGAAACCAGACCGGAAATTAACGGCATCTCTTTTAATTTTACCGAAAATAAATTGGTTTTAGCGACAACTGACAGCTATCGGCTGGCCGAAAAAACCGTTTCTTTGGTCAGTAAACAAAACGCCAGCAAAAAAATTATTGTCCCTACCCGGACCATGCAGGAATTATTAAGAATTTTAGGCAGTTTTAAAGATCCAGCGGCGATTTCTAACATTGAAGAGATCAAAATTTATTTGGCGGAAAATCAAATTTTGTTTACCCTGGATAACATCGAATTAATTTCCCGCCTAGTTGAGGGCCAATATCCTGATTATCAACAAATAATCCCCACCAACAATAAAACTAAAGTTTTAGTCAATGTCGCGGAGATGATCAAGGCGACAAAAACCGCCAGCCTTTTTGCCCGGAGCGGGATTTATGACGTTAATTTGGATTTTGCCGCCGGTCAAAAAGAAGTGGTGGTTTCTTCCACCAACAGCCAGCTGGGTGAAAATTTCTCCAGCCTGGAAGCCGAGTTTGAAGGCGAGACCAATAAAATTGTGGTTAATTACCGGTATCTTTTGGACGGCCTGCAAAATATCAATTCCGAACAAGCCGAGATCAGTATTATTGACGGCAACAACCCCTGCGTTTTAAAGCCGGTGGGTAAAACTTCTGATTACCTTTACATCATCATGCCGATCAAGCAATAGTTTAGGTGTTTTAAGTTAATTTCAAAACCAGCCTCGCGAGAGGCTGGTTTTATTTAGTGCGCAGACGTCATGGTGGTATAATTTTCCGGAGTAAGCCACTTAAGAGAAAACGAAATTTGCCTGCCTGCCGAAGCGTAAGCGTAGGCAGGGGTGAGCGCGCTAAATTTGGCAGTTTATTTTCTTAATTTATCGTAGCCCTCCACTGTTAGTTGGATGTCGTTGAGTATTTTTCTTAGCAGTCCCTTGCTGATTTCTTGGCAATGAACTGGAACTACAGTAGTTCTGCCGTCGGGATGTTTAAAAAAGACGTGAGACCCTTCGGCATCACGTTTTATAAAACCCAGCTCAAGCAGAATTTTAACAAGTCTTTTAGGCTTTATTGATATGAGTTTAGGCATGGGCAACTTTTAAGTTTTGGATTCCGACAAAGCTGGTTTTTTCTAAAACCTTAGTATCAATATTTCTAAGACATAACTTTAAAACGTCCCGCAGGTTATCAAGCATTTCTTCTTGAGTTTTACCTTGGGCATAGCAACTAGGTATAGAGGGGACTGATCCGACGAAAACGCCGTCTTCGTCTTGCTCAATGTAAACTGTAAAAAAAGAATTTTTCATAGGGGTATTTGATATTTTTAGCTATTATAATATTAGATAAATTAAGAAAATAAGTCAAATTTAGCCAGCGCGAACCGGCTAGCCCGTGTTAGGCGAGCGGCAGAGAGAGAGGGGGGGGGTAGAGGGGTGCCTGCCCGCCTCTGGCGGGAATGCCCGAAGCCCAAAACTCCTTATTCTGTTTGGGGGAGGGGCAAGAGGGGGAACAAAAGGGGTGGATTACCCCGACCGAAAACATATCGTTATGCTTTTGATGCTGATGGTTTATTATCATTTCGTCCGTCTATCAATATAATATTTTGCTGATTTTCAAGGCCAATCTCTTTTAAAATTCTCTTTGCTCGGTTTTCTTCGTCTTCGGTGAAATAAATTATGACTTTGAATGCCATGTCAGTTTCATTTGCTTCTTGGTATATCTCAACTTGTTTTTGTAAATTTCTTTTTAATTGTTTGTTGCCAGCCAATTTAAACTCGACCAGTGTCTTATTTTTTTTTCCAAAAGAAACTGTAAAATCTACTGGACCACGTCCATTGTTTGGCTCTCGATTTATGTCAAAAATTGATTCACCACATGCTAGCATAAAAAATAATTGTAGATCGCTTTCGTTTGAGATGACATTTCCTTCTTTGTCGTAGAAAAGACGATATCCGTCCTTATTTTCAATGAATTTTTTAAGAATCTCGATTTTCTTTTTTGCTTCTTCGAAGCTTGTAGTTGCTGGTTTTTGATAAAAACCAGTTTGCTTTAATCCTTTTACAAAATTTTGAACGTTAGTAATGTATACTTGCTCAGAAAAAATGATTTTTTGATTGCTTATACTTTCCGCTAAATCCCCATTCTCTTCCTTATATTTTATAAAAAAATCAATTAGTTCGGGAAATTTTTGAAGTGTAGCAAATATCGCTGACGCCTTTTCTTTTTTGGTTGGTTCTTTGTCCGGCTCATTTGTTAGCTGACTTTTTAGATAATTATTGACTTGAAATCTTAGTTGTTCATTGGATATTGCATTTGGGATTCTGTCAAAATCTTCAATTAAATCTGATTTGTTTATCCAAGTATCATCTTTTGTCAATAACTCCTTTGGGGTTAATAAGACATAATCATCTTTAAACTTAGGGAGGATAAATTCCTTTTCTCCCCACGTTTCGGTTTTAGTGTTGAATCTAACTCTTTGAATACGAAATTTATCTGTTAGAGCATCGCTTATATGCTCTTTTGCAAATTTTTCCGTATAGTCCAACAGGAATTCTTTAATTAAGTTAGTTGCAAAGTCGCTGATACTATCCTTACCTACGCCTCCTTTTATAAGGCACAGCTTTTCGAGGTGGCTTCCTTTTGTGATTTTTTCTTCTCCAAATTTTTTAAAAATCTTATGTAAATTTTCATTCAGAGCGGTCGCAAAATCCATACCAAGCCCACTACCTTTATTCCCGCCTTTTGAAAAACCAAGCCAGTTTTGTTCCACTTCGCTAAATTTATACCAAGATTCGAGTGCGCCTTTTTGTATTTCACCAGTTGTTGATTTCTGTTTTAAAAATTTTAAATACTCGATGATCTGATTATGCAATTCTTGATATGCAGTCTTTTTGCTATTGAAAAGTAAAAAAGGATCAATAAACAATGGTAGGTCTGAAACAAGGGAAATGTTAAATGCTCCATACTTTTCAAGTACTTTTGGTTTTATCTTAAAATAGTCTGAAAAGTATATATTCATAATTATTTTATTTAAACACCTCCACCAACTGCTTAAAGCTCGTCGGCTTGTATCTATCCCATTCTTCTTGCTTTACATAAAGCATTTTGTAGGTAATTTTTTTCTGCCTCTCGCTTGCGTCCTCGCACCATTGTTCCAATCTCTTTATTTTCTCAATATCGTCTAAATCTTCTCGCCCTTTTGTTTCCACAATATAAATTGTTTTATTGTCCGTCTTTACGAAAAAGTCGGGATAATAACTGGAAATAGCACCGCTGGCGTTTTTATAATCAATTTTGAAATGTATTTCATAATAATTTTTTGCGAAGGAAATCACATCATCAGCTCCTTCCAAAAAGTCGGCAAATTCAAGTTCAAAATCACTATCGCCAACAATTTTATTGAATACGCTCTTTTTTGGTAGCAAATATTTTTTATCCGTAACGACAAATGGTCTGGCACTGCTTACTCTTAGATAGTTTTTTATTTCTGTATCGCCAACATCTTGTATGGTCAGATTGTTTATTTCTTTTTTAAATGTCTCTACGATAGTTTTTACCGCTTCCAATTCGGACAAGTTCCTTAAAATATTTGCGTCATTAAGATCAACACCTTCGCTAAATAAACCATCAGTAATAAATTCTTTTACTTTGCCAAAAAGTATATCGTAGCAACCAAAAAGGCGTAATTCTTTCATTATTCTTTGCACAAAAAATCCGACGACACTTTGATAATTTGGTTCAACCGTACTATTCAAAATAGTCGTGTGATGTAGCTTATCGTCAATCACTTCCTTAAAAACAATTTCTTTCTTTTCTGCCTCCGAAAATTGTTTTATAGAGATTTTTTCATGCTTAAATCCGGCAACATTCAATAAGTTAAGATTTTTATATTCTCTTTGGATTCTCGGCGTTAAAACCGGCAATTCAATGTCTAAATTTTCAATATCTTTTTTTACATTCTGGTCATCAACTTCAATAACGGTTGGGGTTATGGGTGAGCCGGAATGATCCATTTTTCGTCTTTCCAACTCAACGCCTTCGGCTTTGATAGATTCCACAAACTCCATAAATGCGGGCGTGCCAATAACGCTCACATATTCCTCAACATCTTGGCCAAAAAACATTCGGCGAAGTCCGCGACCCAGTGTTTGCTCCGGCAATATCTTTGAATCAGAGCCATAAGGGCGCAAACCAACGATTGTCGTTACATTTTTGACATCCCAGCCCTCTTTGAGCATTAAGACGGAAACTATTACCTTGTAGGGGCTTTCCGCGCTGTCTATCTCATTGGCTTTCTTTCTCAAATCTTGCAGTTCTTTTTCTTTTTTGCCGGTAACAGTTTCTGAAATCTCACCGCTTTTGTTTGTATGAATAGTTAAAACTGCGCCTTTCAACTGCGGATAGCTTTTTTCTAAAAACTCCGCCACATCGTCGC
>Ga0155034_109_pt1 | contig 16049 bp, 11 predicted proteins | sample RifCSPhighO2_01_FD_106002 | JGI IMG/M metagenome (GOLD analysis project Ga0155034, IMG submission 106002) | Candidatus Buchananbacteria bacterium RIFCSPHIGHO2_01_FULL_44_11 | reverse complement strand
ATTAACCTCCTGACCGTCGGAATAGCTGTCAAAGTCCGTGTCCCAGTTCTGAGGGTCGGTGCCGTGGGTTTGTTCCTGGCTGTCAGACAGACCGTCTTGGTCAGAGTCATTTGATTGAGTGACGGTGGCGGGTTGGTCTTTAGTGATCGCGACAGTCAGCTCAGCCGGAACTGAGTAGTTTGGCTTCTGGTCGTGGCTGTAGAATAGATAACGATAAGTACCTTCGGGTAAATTTTGATCCAGGAAAGTCTGGTTCGTACCATTGTAGACAATAATACCGTTAGGGACTTGAGTCGGGTCAGTCGACGTACTGGTTAGATTGGTGGTTCGGACAACGACCGTTCGGACAAAGTCTGAGTCGGTTGGGTTTTGCCAACTCAGGCTGATTTGCTGGCTAGTGCCCGCTCCCTGGAGATTTTTAGGACTGGCGGGTGGCGTCGTGTCGTTAAGCGTGCCGCCGGCGTTGGAACTGCCAGACGAACCGCCTCCGCCTCCGCCGCCACCACCGCCTCCGCCGCCACCACCCGAGGTAGTTGGGGGTGGGGTGTAGGTGCAGGCTTGATTTTCAGTTGGTTTACCCGTCGTTAGACCGCAAGTATTCAAATCAGTACAGGTCCGAGTTTGGGCACTAGCCGTTGAGCAGGCTAGCCAATCGGTACAAGACCAATTGGGAGTGCAGACCGCCGTACAGCCTTGGCTAATGGCTGGTTTAGTTGTAGTTGTGCCACAACTATTAGCGTCGGTGCAGGTTCTGGCTTGCGTGCCGTTACTACAAGCTGACCAGGTGGTACAAGTCCAATCTTCGGCGCATTGAACGACGGCGGCTTGAGTAACAAAACTAATAACATTAGACAGATCGGAGACGTTAGCCGAAGCATCGGTTGATTTTAGGGCTAAATAGTAAGTCGTCGCTGGAGTTAACCCCACTAAGGTGTAAGTCTGGGTTTGGGTCGGTTGAGACGGGATAGGCAGACCAGAGGCTAAAGTGGCGGAAGCAAAGTTAGCTGAATTAATAGTTTGGTTTGAATATCTGAGTTCATAGCTAGAAACTGGTCCGGCCGTGTTTGAGCCTATGTCGTGCCGAGGTGCGGTCCAGGTCAACTGAGCCGAAGTCTGAGTAACGCTGGCGGCCACTAAATTGGTGACGGTCTGAGGTTTAGTCATGTCAGTGGTAACGGCTGGGGTTTGGGTGGTAAAGGTGGCATCAGAAGAAACCGACTGGTTATTAGAGCCGTCTTTAGAGATAACTTGATAGTGATAGGTGGTGCTGGGGTTGAACCCGGAGATATTACGGCTGTGAGTGGTCACCAGTGCGCTATTCAAACTATTTTGCTGGCCATAACTAACCGTCGGGCCATACTGAACTTGGTCAGTGGCCGGCTCATTGGTTTGCCAGGCAATCGTTACGCCTGAGGTGGTAATATTCGATATGGTAATATTGGAAATAACTGGACCGGTCGTGTCTGGCGGCGGGGTGTAAGTGCAAGTTTGATTTTCAGTGGGCTTACCGACGGTGATATTGCAACTGTTTAGATCGGTGCAGGTCCGGGTTTGGTTACCGCTGGGGCTACAGGCTGACCAGGGAACGCAGGACCAGTTCGGGGTGCAACTGGGGGGTGGAGTGGTGCCGGTGTATTCATAGGCACCGACGGTCCAAGAACCGCTAGAAGGCCGGTTGGTACCGTCGTAGTCTTTTATAATATTACTGGAGTAAAAATTCACGCCTAGATTTATCGCCGGTGAGCCAGATTGCAAATGCAGGTTAGTACTAGAAATAAATCTTGGGTCGGCCTGGCTGCCGTGCAAATCATAGTTCATCGCCTGCCACTGACTCCAATTAAGCCAGCCGCTGGCCGTGCCGCCAGGAGCGTCGCCAATCAAAATATTATTGTCGATTGTATAGCCTGTGCTGCCGCTGCCGGAAAGATAAATGCCGACCCGGGCGCCTTTGAAAATATTATTTTTGATTACCGCGCCAGGGCAAGAATCCATTTCAATACCGTTAGTGATCGTGGGTGATGTTGAATAGCCAGAATTGTTGACAATCAAAACATTCTCACACCAATTGCCTTTCGGGGCAATATAAATCATTCCGTCGGTAACCCATTTCGTACTGCCACCAAAAACATCAAAGAGGTTGTTATAAATCTTCAGGTTACGGACGCCTTTCTCCATATAAATCAAGCCGGAAGTACCGGGACTGCCTGGCGTCCAGTCGCCGTTGAAAAAATTGTTGTAAATCTCCACGTTGCTGAAGTATTCATTACTGTTAGTATTGCTGGTTGGGCTATTCCAAAAATGGATGCCATCGCCGTGAGTCCCGCCGGTCATTTTTGGCGCAAAATCATGAAAGTGATTATTAAAAACTTTTACATTACTGACTGTTGCCCCTGAAGCCGAGGTGGCGGCCACGATACCCATGCCGACTTCCGCAATGTCGTTATCATAAATTGACCAATTTGATTCCGCCGTTGTTGCCAAAAGATACATCCCAATCCAGCTTCTGCTCTTTGAAGTGACCCGACTGATTTCAAAATCGCTGGAATTTCTAATATAAAACGAGGCTCGATTGTCGCTAATAGTCGCATTGGTTGAAGAGTTGATTACGGTAATATCGTCAAATTTGAAATAACTGTCATCGTCGGCATTGATCAACGGATAATAACCGGCGCCAGCGGTACTGACCCCGCCGCCGCCGTCAAATGTCGGTTGGTTCCAGGAGCTACCGCTATACCAAGAATGGTCCGTCGTATAGGTAGTTACTGCCCCAGCCGAACCACTGTTAATGTTTAAAGGAAAAACGCTCTTAGGCCAAGTCGCGCCGCCTTTAAAAATAAAAGTGTCACCGGCTTGGCTTGGATTGGACTGAGAGCCATATGTACCACTAAACCCATTCATGCCCGTGGCGCGTTTCCAAGGTAAGGCTTGAGTACCGGAATTGGTGTCGCTGCCAGAGATATAATCAATATAAAAAGTCCGGCTAGGATTTGACGGCGGCGGGGTCACGGTACAACTTTGGCTTAAGGCTGGACGATTAGTGGTCGTACCGCAACTATTAGCGTCCGTGCAAGTTTGGGTTTGGGTACCGTTGATGCAAGTTGACCAGCCGCTACAAGACCAGTTCTCGGTACAGCTGACGGTACAACTTTGGCTTAAAGTTGGACGGCTAGTCGTGGTGCCACAACTATTGGCGTCAGCGCAGACCCGGGTCTGGGTGCCGTTGGTACAAGTTGACCAGGAATCGCAATTCCAGTCTTCGGTACATGGAGGAGGTGGGGGTGGCGTTGAACCGCTGTAGAGGGATTGGATTTCACTGGCAGAGAGTGAACGGTTATAGAGGCGCAGGTCGTCGATCATACCCTGAAAGTAACCGCCACCGCCATAACCAATTAAAGTCACATCGCCACTACTCAAACTCGGATTGCCGGTCATGGCTTTGGTACCAACCGACGAACCATCAAGATAGACAACGGCTTGGCCTGACGCATAGGTCACCGCGACGTGGCGCCAGGTATTTAAGGTTAATGAACCTTGCTCAATGTATTGCGCACCGCTCCCGCTGCTGCGAACAGCGACGCGTAAAGTGCCGGCGGCGGCTTGGATGCCAAAAGGATAAAAATAGGTTGACCGACCAATGATTGAATCATAAAAAGACACTGGCGAATTGCCAGTGCGGTTAACCCAAAGTGAAATTGTAAATTCATTGGTCTGGTCAATACCGAAATTACTGGTGCCTAAATCAATAGAGTCGCTGGTACCATTAAAAGAGTAAGCGCCATTGGCCGTGCCGTCGTGACCGGTGGTCAAAGTCGCGCCAGACACAGTGCCGTCGGCACTGCCCACCTGATCGTTGGCATTACCGTCCAGCGACCACCAGCCGGTTAAACCGTCGGTTTGGGCATATAAAATTGGCAAGGGGTAAAAAACCACTGCCAGTAACAACGTTAAAGCTAAAATAATGTTAGTGCCAACCACCGCATAAGCGAAATAGACCGGAAAATCGAAGAGGGCAGGCCGGCGATTTTTTTTGTTTTTGTCCTCTTTTGGCATAATTTTTGTTTCTAGCGGCCGAAACCAAAGGCTCGGCTTATGAAAAAACTATTGGCTAAAACCAATAGATTAATTAATTACCATACAATCATTATAGCAGAACGCAGGGCAATTGTCAAGAAATTGTGGCACTAGTTAGTCGTTTATAGTTTTGGTTCTAAAAAGAAAAAACAACTAGATCTAAGACTGGTTGCGGCGGGGTAATTCTGGTAAAATATAAACAAATAATTAACACTACTCAATGGAGAAAAAAATCCTGATTGCCCTTAGTTTATACATCACCTCGCTAATCGCTTCCAGCACCTTGGGAATTAAATTGATGCCCTTTATCTTTGGCACGCATTTGTCAACCGCAATTTTTACTTTTCCCATTGTTTTTTTGACGACTGACGTCATCGGCGAAGTCTACGGCAAACCCCTGGCCCGGACGTTTGTCCGAATGGGATTTTATGCCCTGATCCTGTTTTTGGGTTTTAACTGGCTTTCTAACATCATGCCCTCTTCGCTGGATTTTTTTATGCTTAATTCTTACAACGAAATCTTTAGCTTATCTTTTCGTTTCACTCTCGCCTCAATTGTCGCTTTTTTAATCGGCGAATACCAGGATGTTTTTTCTTTTTTCTTCCTCAAGGCAAAACTGGGCGGCCGACTATTTTGGCTCAGGTCAAATTTGTCCAATTTTTGGGGTCAACTAATTGACAGCACGGTGTGGTCGCTGATTGCTTTTGCCGGCGTCTACCCGCTGAAAACTATCATCATGATCATTATCCCCTGGTGGCTTTTTAAAGTCGGCATGGGCGTTATTTACACGCCTCTAAGCTACCTAGGTATCAGACTGCTCAAAGGTAAAGAAAGTCAAAAGGATTAATTTTAATCTTATGAATAATCACGGGCCGGAGTATTGGACGATGTCAATCAGTCAGGTGCTGACGGCATTGGATTCAAAAAAAAGCGGCTTAATATCTTTGGCGGCAAAAAAAAGATTATTTCTCCACGGCAAAAACGAAATTAAAAGTCAGGGTCAAAACTCGGCCTGGACTATTTTTTTATCCCAATTCAAAAGTCCCTTGGTTTTAATTTTACTCCTGGCCAGCCTCTTGGCCGGTTTTTTGGGAGAAGTGATTTCCACCGTTATTATTGTTTTGATTATTCTGATGTCGGCACTGCTTGGTTTCAGCCAAGAATATAAATCGGAAAAAATCATCAGCCGGCTAAGAAAAAAAGTGGCGCTGAAAGTCAGCGTAATCCGGGACAAAAAAACTAAATTAATTGATGCCACCGAGTTAGTCATTGGCGACATTGTTTTGCTGGAACTAGGTAAAGTGATCCCCGCCGACCTGCGGCTAATTGAAACTGACGACTTATTGATTAATGAAGCAATGCTGACCGGCGAATCTTTTCCGGTAGAAAAAAATGTAGCCAGCCACCAGGTCCAATATTATCTGCCTCAATCAATGCAAAACCTGGCTTTTGCCGGTACCCACGTGGTTCAGGGTTCAGCCAAAGGTATAGTGATTAAAACGGGCAAAAACACCGAACTGGGGAAAATGGCCAATTTGCTCCAAGCCAAACCGGAGATAACTGAATTCCAAAAAGGCATCGCCGACTTCGGCATTTTTTTATTCAGGATCATCATCATTTTTTCGCTGACGATTTTCCTTTTTTTGGCCGTTTTCAAACATGAGTGGATTCAATCTTTACTCTTTTCTTTAGCCATCGCCGTTGGCCTTTCGCCCGAGCTTTTGCCGATTATTATTACGATTAACCTGGCCAAGGGCGCCAAAAAAATGGCAAAAAAACAGGTCATTGTCAAAAGACTGATGTCAATTGAAAACTTGGGCAACACGGATATTTTATGTACCGATAAAACCGGCACCCTGACCGCCGGCAATATTGCTTTAAAAAACTACTCTGATTTTAAACAAGGTGAGTCACCCCAAGTTCTCCAATACGCCGCTCTTTGCAACACTTTTACCGCCACAAAAAATATTGCCGGCAATCCCCTGGATGAAGCGATCTTTGACTATCTGAAAAAAAATCGCCGCAAAATTATCGTTAACGGTTTTAAAATCATTGACACCCTGGCTTTTGATTTTCAAAGAAGAAGGATGAGTGTCATTGTCCAAAACAAATCGGAGCGGCTTTTGATCGGCAAGGGGGCGGTTGAAGAAATGCTTAAAATCTGCGCCAAAATCAAAATCAACAATAAAGTGGTTAATTTAAAACCCCACCTGAAAAAAATCCGGGGTCAGATTTTATCAATTGAACGGCAGGGTTTTAAAACTCTTTTGCTGGCGGCAAAAACTATCGAAACAAAAGAACACTACGGCCTGGAGGACGAGAATGATTTAACGCTATTGGGCTACCTGACTTTTAGCGATCCGCTGAAAAAAACCGTCAAAGAGGTATTACCTCAGCTCCAAAATTTAGGTGTGGCAGTTAAGATATTGACCGGCGACAACGAGTCGGTCACTCGCCGCCTGCTTAAAGAAATCAACTTCAAAATTACCGGCCTGATGGTCGGCGACCAACTGGAAAAAATGTCTGACCAAACTCTGAAAAAAACTATCGGCGATTTTAATGTCTTTGTCCGGATCACGCCGGAGCATAAACTCAGAATCGTTAACGCTTTAAAAAAAAGAAAATACACCGTCAGTTTTCTTGGTGATGGCGCTAACGACGCTCCGGCCCTGCGGGCGGCTGATGTCGGCATTTCCGTTGATTCGGCGGTTGACATCGCCAAAGAAGCGGCCGATGTAATTTTGATGCAAAAAAGCTTATCGGTAATTACTGACGGCATCATTGAGGGCCGAAAAACTTTCGGCAACACTTTGAAATACATCTTTGCCACCATCAGCTCAAACTACGGCAATATGTTTTCGGTCGTGGGCGCCGCGTTCATCTTGCCCTTTATTCCCCTCTTGCCCGCCCAAATTTTACTTTTAAACTTCCTGAGTGATTTTCCGATGCTGGCTTTGTCCACTGACAACGTTGACGCGGAATACCTAAAAAAACCCAAGCATTGGAACATTAAAATCATCAGCCGCTTCATGAACTATTTTGGTTTGATCAGCTCGGTTTTTGATTTTATTACTTTCGGTTTTTTGCTTTATATTTTTGGCTATATCGCGCCGTTATTCCAAGCCGGCTGGTTTTGGGAGTCTTTTTTGACTGAAGTAATTCTAATTTTTGTCATTAGAACCAAAAAACCTTTCTGGCAAAGCCGACCAGCTAAAACCTTAAGTTTGGCCGCGATTTTAACCACCCTACTAGTAATCCTCTTTTTGTACAGCCCGCTCCGAGCCTACTTTGGCTTTGGCTTTTTGCCCCTAAGCGCTCTACTAATGATTATTGCTATCACATTAATCTACTTCCTGGTAGTGGAGTTCGGCAAAAAACTGTTTTACAAAAAATTTGAAATTTAATTTTATCGCCAAATAGACCCCGGCTGGTGGGTATGATATAATTATTACGATACAATATGATTGTCGAATTTGTCATTATCATCATCGGTCTAATTTTGTTTGAAGTTATCAGTAGCGTTGATAACGCCATTATCAACGCTAATGTTTTAAAAACCGTTTCGGAAAAATACCGCAAGATTTTCCTTTTCTGGGGCATAATTTTCGCGGTTTTTGTCGTCAGGGGCGTTTTGCCTTTTGCCATCATCTGGATTGCCAACCCCCAGCTGCCGCTTTTTGAAATCATTCGCATCGCTTTCACCCCAGGCCAAAACATGAGCGAGTACTTGGAAGAGTCAACTCCCCTACTGCTCTTGGGCGGCGGCATGTACCTATTCCTGGTATTTTTAGGCTGGTTATTTTTGGAAGAAAAAAAGTACGCTTTTTTGGTGGAAAATTTTTTACATCGCCAGGCGATCTGGTTTTACGCCCTGTCTTCGCTGGTGGTAACCGCCAGTATCTATACCGCCATTAAAATCAACCCGATCCTGGCTTTGGCCGCCTCCATTGGCGCCACGGCTTTTTTTATTACTGATGGCTTCAAAAAGAATGCCGAGGAAAAAGAAAAAGAATTATTAAAACCGGGTATGAGCGCCTGGAGTAAAATTCTTTATTTGGAAGTTTTGGACGCTTCGTTTTCTATTGATGGTGTCGTCGGCGCTTTTGCCTTCACTTTGTCCGTACCGCTGATTCTGATTGGCAACGGCATCGGCGCTTTTATCGTCCGGGAATTGACGGTCAGGGGCATTGATACTATTTCTAAATTCGCTTATCTCAAAAATGGCGCGATGTATTCCATTGGCATGCTGGGCGGCATCATGATTTTAGAAAGTTTCGGCAAAGAATTTCCCTTTTGGCTCGCGCCGGTTAATACCACGCTTCTTTTAGTTGTTTTCCTCATCCTCTCGCTTAAAGAAATGAAAAAAGTCGCCAAATAAACGAACGGAAAAAAATATGGCGGTTACCGAGCTTAAACCGTTCCCCGCGCCAATCCCGCTGAAAAAAATTCTGGGGCCAAGCTTTATTATTCTAGCTTTAGGTTTAGGCTCGGGTGAAGTAATCTTATGGCCCTATTTAAGCGCCAACTTTGGCTTGGGTATTGCTTGGGGCGCTTTTTTAGGCATCACCTTTCAGTATTTCATTAATATGGAAATTGAGCGCTACGCCTTAATTAAAGGCGAAAGCGTTTTTGTCGGCCTAAATAAAATATTCAGTTGGACGGCCTACTGGTTTATTATTTCCACTTTTATCGGTTTTGGCTTGCCGGGCATTGTCGCCGCCTCGGCCGAAGTCTTTGCCTATATCTTTGGCCTGGCCAGCTTTAAATGGGTGGCAATAATATTTTTGGTCGCTATCGGCTTAATCATCAGCTTAGGCAAAACCGTCTATGAAATGATGGAAGGCATTACTAAAACCATCATTTTTTTGGGCATCCCGTTTATTGTGGTCTTGGCTATAATTTTAAGCCATAATACCGATTGGCTGGCTTTGGGCCAAGGCTTAATTGGCATTGGCGATAATTATTATTTCCTGCCGGCCGGCATTAGTTTAGCCACTTTTTTGGCGGCCTTTGCCTATTCGGGCGCCGGCGGCAATCTGAACCTGACCCAGTCAATTTACATCAAAGAAAAAGGTTACGGCATGGGGAAATATTCCCAAAAAATTTCCGGCCTGTTTAAAAACCTCAAAGAAAAACAGCATATTGAGTTAGCCGGTCAAAATTTTGAACTCAATGAAAGTAATATCAAAAACTTCAAAGCCTGGTGGCGAAAAATTAATATTGAGCACCTGGCTGTTTTTTGGTTTATCGGGCTGGTCGGTATCAGTGTGCTGATGATCTTAGCTTTCAGCACGGCGTTCGGTTTGGCCAACAACAGCCAGGGAATAAATTTTGTCATTAACGAAGGTGTTATCATCGGCCAAAAAATCTTGCCCTGGGTCGGCACTCTGTTTTTATTGGTGGTCGCCGTAATGCTGTTTCAAACTCAACTGGGAATTTTGGACTCCACCTCCCGGATTATGGCTGAAAACGCCGCTTTAAAAAAAATAGCCAAGACCGGCAAAAAAGAAATTAACCTGTCCAAAATTTATTTTTTGTTTCTCTGGGCCCAAATTGGTTTTGGCGTCATTCTTTTCTTGCTTAATTTTTACGAGCCGAAATCGCTGATCATTCTAGGCGCGGTCATTAACGCCGTCGCCATGTTTGTCCATATCGGTTTAGTTAACGTAATGAACTATAAACTTTTACCCAAAGCCCTCCAGCCGGGTTTATTAAGAAGGCTGGTGATTATTTTCATCTTTTTATTCTTCGGCGGTTTTTCGGCAATTACTATTTGGGATTCTATCCTAAGCAAAATATTTTAAGCAAAATCAGTGTCACCCTGAGCTCGTCGAAGGGTGACGTCCACAACCCCGCCCCACAATTTCGGGGTGGAATTTTTTTGCTCCGCTACTCTCTCGCCTTATGTCATTCCGGACTCCGATCCGGAATCTGCAGATCCTGAATTCACCGCCAAGGCGGGATCCTCGATTTTTCATCCCGATATAATCGGGAGAAAAATCGGGATAAATTCAGGATGACAAATACGAAGGCGAGAGCTAATAGGGTATAAAAAAGAGGGGTTGGCTAGATTGTCTGCTTATTCAGCAGTCTAGCTCAACCCCTTCTTCGTATTCTTGGCTTGCCTTACGCCGGCTTACGACCACGCCGTGGACGGATCATAGCAATGGTTGCAGCCTTCTTGGCCGATGCCAGAAGTGCAGTTGTCGCATCTCAGGCAGGAATAACTACGGCAGTAGTCCCTCCCCTGTCTCACGATGCAACTATGACACACACCGCACCCCGGACACTTTGACTTGATACAAAGAGCGTAACAGCGATGGCAGGCCGGGCAGTAATCGCCTTGCTTATGTCTCACGCCACAGCCTGGACAGTCGGCAGCATTTGCCCAAAGCCTATTTTCCAGCTCTTGTGCCTCTCTTTGTTTCCTGTCCCGTTCCGCCTGGATTGCGGCCTGTTGCGCCTGGGCTTGCTCTGCCAATATACGCCGCTGTTCTTCTTGTTGCCACCAAGTTACTTGTTCTAATCTATACCTCTCTTTATCTCTCTTTATTTGAAGCACTATTGCTAGGGGTATAGCAATGATCATAAATAAAGTGAGGTAGACTAGGATGAATACTTTCTCGATAGTAGGCAGGTTGGGACTCAGAATCACCATTACACACATTGCCACAAATCCAATAATCGCGGCTAATATTCGGAGCTTGAACATGGCGGTTCCTCCTTTCGGTTTTGTTCATTATTTGAACGTCATGTGTCAACAGTAGAAAGTAACATATGCCATCCTGAATGTCAATGGTTTTTTCGCAACCTGAATAGCGAAATTCGTTCTTACCCTTAAAGCCAATATATTTCAGTATATTTTGTCATTGCGAGGAGCGAACGGCAGTGAGCGACGAAGCAATCTGACGCGAAGCGTCATCCCGAGGGAACCGAGGGATCTGTCTTGCCAAGGAGATTGCTTCCCCCGCCGTTTCTGTTTATCTTTAGTTAAACAGAAACGGCGGGGTCGCAATGACACTAAAGAATAGGTTAGAATAGATAAATTTGAATTTCTCTATTCACGTTTAAGAATACTTAAGGTGAGAATAAAAAAAGAGGGGTTGGCTAGATTGTCTGCTTATTCAGCAGTCTAGCTCAACCCCTTCTTCGTATACTTGGCTTGCCTTTGACCCGAGGGTCATTGGCAAAACCAGATGAAGGAACGTTCAGTTGTGAATGATTGGGATGGGAGTCTGGGTGGTGGTACCAGTGGTCGGTTGATTTTGCTGGGTACCGGTAGTCGGATCGACTCGAATAGCGGGATCTTGCCGCCTGGAGAGTTCGGCCTCGATTTTGGCCAGCCGATTCCGAAATTCGCGGTCAATCTGGTTGGCCTCCACGGTGGTTTGACCGCCGCCCCTCATGGGCAGATGAGCGAAGGGACTGGACAAATCGGCCCCGGATTGATTTTCGGCCTTGGTAAACCGAGTATTCAGCTCGTCGATGGCCAAAGTGGTTTGCCGCTGGACCCCCAGGATCTTCTTGTTCAGGTTTTCTTCAGCGGCCTTCTGGCTCTCGGTCAAATTCTGTTCGAGTTGACTGACCTGAGCGGGCAAAAGCACCATCCGCCGAAGTTGCTCTTCAGCGATCTGGCTGACGCCCGTTTGCCGAAAAGACCGCAAGGCGTCCAGCTTGACCGCATCGCTGTACGGTGCGCTCATGATGAGCAGCTCGACTTCCCGGTTCTGATCAAGCGGCGGATTGGTTGATGCCGCCGAGGCCGCACCATGGTTGCCGCCGAAGCTCCGGAGCATGATGATCACGACGACCACCACGACCACACCAACACCGCCGATCAATGCCTTGATTCTTGTAGACATGGGCCTATCCTTCCTGTTTCTTCAAACGGAGTTTAATGGTAGCACCTTGAGTGAGGGTGGTACCATTTTTGTCTTGCAACGGCAACCGGACAATTATCCGACCGACGTTATAGATGGTCGGAAAATCGAACTGACCGGTGCCGGTCGAATAAAACTCCTGACCATTGATGGTAATCACATGCGGCACATTTTGGCTGCAGGAAATCCGATAGGACACAATGTCCCGCGCCTGAATATACCAGGGTTCGGATTGATCCCCAGGCGCCAAATCAACAACCACGGTGGTCTGGGTGGTAGTGTTGGTATCAACATACCAGCTCCGAGCTGAGGATGCCTTTGCCGTCTGACTGCCAACGTCGGACTGATTTTTGGTTGGGAGCTTAGCCTTGGGCTCAGGCTCAGACTCTCCTATAGCCGTAATTGGCACAAACCCTTCAATCTCCCACAGACCGGAGGCTTTTTGCTGACCGACAAAGACAAACTTCTGGTCGGTCCGGCTCGGCCGATCCGGCAAGGTTAAGGCTAAGTTCACCTTGACCCATTCACCTTGCTTCAGGCTACCGACCATCTGCCAGTTTCGATCGAGTAGCTCGACATCACGGACAAGCTGCATCATCGGCAGTAAGTCACCGCGATAGCTTTTTTGCCGAGCTTGATCGGCTGTAATCTTGGCCTTATTGTCCAAGCCGACTGCCACCCGACTGACCGAAGATTGGCCCAAGGACATGGTCGCGCTGACCAGGTGATTGAAAGAGTGATTAAACATCATCACTCGACCAACTAAGGCGACTAGGCAAAGGTAAAAAACCGCCTTAGCCACCCGGAGTTGCGCCTTATCGCCTCCGTGCAGAAGCGCGACCACGATGCCCAGGACGACTCCCAGACAGACCAATTCCCAAAGCAACTGCTCGGAAATCGAACTGCTGGGATGGCGGAGGCTAAAAGTCAATCCTCCGCCCGGGCCTTCGAGCAGCAGGGGGTCAAAAAGCGGAATTTGGCACACCCGGGCCAGAAACAGCCTGACCAGTACGGCCACAAAAACCGTGTAGCCGCAGCCGGCCAAAAGCTTGCCCAAGCCGACCGGCGATTTACCGCTGAGGTAAACGCCACCGGCCACGAGCAGGGCGAGGACGATCGCCAACTGGGACATCTGGTGGTTCAGCATCAAAACGATGGCCAAACCATAGCCAATGCCCAGATAGATCGCCCAGGTTGTGAATTTCTGTGTATTCATCTGCAATTCTCCTTTTTTCCAATTCTGTTCGTTTACTCTACTTCGAAGATCTGGGTTCTGCGGGTTTGGCTTCGCTGACCCTGGCGGCCGGTGTTGGCTTTGGTGCGTATTTGATCACGACACCAAAGGCAACCCAGAGTAAAACCGCGGCCAGGGTCCAGAACGGCACCTTTGATTCTGGCAAAGGTTTCGTCGTACTGGGAGAAACAGTAAAACTCGAACTGACTGTCCGAACCGACTTTTTCTCCGGTGGCCGAGTGGGTTTTTCTCCAGTCCAAACCAGACTGGCAAAATCCCCAACGGCGGTCAAAGCGTCTTTGGCTACATCGGTAGCTTCGGTCGCTTTTTGTTGACCGGCTGCCAGGACTGCCCCGGGTTCGCGCGGCCAACCATGGTCGCTCAACACCCTCATATCCCTCAGCTCACACAATGACAGTAGGGAAACGAGGATGGCGGCGATAGCGATGTACCCAGGCAAATTCAGTTGGGCCATGACCGATGTCACGGCCGGCTGAATGACCTGACGGGTTTCAGATACCGCCGACAGTACGGCCAGGATGACTCCCACCGCGACGTACAAAAACAAGATCTTACCAATGGTGGGCGTCGTCAGACAAACCGCAAAACCGAGAAGGCCAATCAGGGCCAAAACGGCACCAGCGGCCATCATGATCCAGGCGATGTCTTTGCTGTTATTCATCTTCAGTTACTCCCCTTTCTGGGACTGTCGCCCCGCTGATCTTTTTCTTTTTGATCCGGCTTTTGGGTTAAAATGCTGAAACCCATAACCAGCAGGATCACTCCAATCACCAACAGTGTTCCCCAAAAGTAAGCCATGCTCTTGCTCCTTTACTACAAGAAGTTAGGATCTTGAATTGTTTTTTTTGTTATATTGATGTGGTTTTACTCCACGTTTTCAAGGTTCAGGCTACTAGCCAAAACAATGGCATAGTAACTTTATATAATAGCATATTTAATAAACTTTGTCAATAAAAATCCGGTCTTTTTTCGCTGAATACAAACAAAAAACCCTTATTTTTTACCAATAAGGATTAAAAAACCGCTAATTTAATTAAAATCTTGCCTAACCGGTACTGCCACCACTGCTAGTCAAAGCTTCAATAATAAACCTGACTAGAACGTAACTTAAAAACACTACGGCTAAACCTAAAGACGCCCAAACCATCATGTCTTTGCCTTTTTTAATTTTTTCATCATTACCCGCTGACATCACCCAGGTAAACCCGCCCCAGACAAAAACCGCCAAAGCCAATGAACCAACTAGCCCCAGTATAACTCTAATAATATTACCAATAATCGCCCGCGGATCAAGATTGCCCGGGCCCAAGGGATTTTGCAGCGAGGTAGTATCAACAAGATCACCGCCGCCACTGTCAGTTTCTCCGCTGGTTTGAGTACTACCGGACCCTTGCGCCAACACCGGACTGACTAAATATAGACTAAAGACAAGGATTGTAATTAATAAAATTAAAAAATTACGTATTTTCATATCTAATTCAATATCTCTAAGCTGTATTAATCATAGAATAAAGCAGATAAAGCGTCAAATAAAAAAATGAGGGGGCGGCGAGACTTTGTTCTCAACCATCCCCCGTCAACCACAGTGAACGAATTTAATCTTCTGACCTCGGCGCCGGCCGCTGAGGCAGTTGGCGAGCCTTCGACTGAAGACCACCCAAGGCGTCACGGAACGCATCAGCGAACATATTGGCGACCACGACCACCGCTTCCCAAGCAATCCGTCGTTCTGCCGGCGCGGCCGACAAAGCCTGAAGAACAGTCTGAAGGTAATCTTTCTCTCGTTCAGCAGTGCCGGCTTCCACTTGCGCTGCCGCCCGCCGTCGCAAAGCCACGGCCAGCGAACCAGCCGGATTAATGCTTTGGACTTTGACCTCGGTGAATTCAAGGCCGTACTTGGAAAGCTCTTCCTCAGTGAGCTGCCTGATGTACCGGGCCAGGTCCTGGAGTTCTCGGGTGGTCAGTTCGACCAATCCTTTGGCCGAATCGACCACGATGCTGGTGATGGCACCACTCACCGCGTCCTTGGTGATCTGCCACCGGCAAAGCCAAGACCAATAGCGAGGATGAATACCGTCCAGATTAAGGCGGGTTTGTTTTTGAATCGCCGTCTTAACCTCCTCCTGTTCAGGAGACAGCTCAATGGTACCGCCGGGCACACCGTCCTCGGCTGTCCGCCGCCGCAATTCGTCAGGCGAGTAAGTAATCGCCGGGTAGGATGAAGTGGCGGCGTTCAAAGCGGCGGTCAAAACCTGAAGCACAATCTCATCTCGGCCAAGACCGCCCTCGGCCTCCACCTGAATCGCCACCTTGTAAACTTCAGCCTTGGCGATTTTGCCGGCCGAATCGCGTTTCAACCGTTCGACTGCCCGAACATCAACGTCCACCTCCTGGCCGTCAACGGTATTGACTCGGAATGCCTCCGGATCCAGAGCTCTGGGTCGGATGTCAACCAGGGCGACAAACATGTGCCAGAGGAGCGGCAGCCAAAACTGCCAGCCTTCAGAGTCAATGCTGTAGCCCTTGGGATCAGCCGGATCGTCAAACCGGCTCACCCAAGCGTTTCTCAGTACCAACCTGTGACCGGTGGGTACTTGCGTAAGGATTGGGGTCACTCGGGGCATTCTCATGCCTCCTTTCTACTCTACTGATCAAAATGATATGGCTTCAAAGTTTATTGGTTTATTGCTCAAAGGACAAATGTTCTAAATATAGAACAGCTTTAAATAATAGCTTATTTTGAACATTTTGTCAAGATTACGCATTCTTTTGTCAACGGGAAATAGAAATGTCCTACTTTGGGGGATTTAGAAATGTCCTACTTGGTTGTTAACTTTGGTGTT
>Ga0155034_116_pt1 | contig 18307 bp, 20 predicted proteins | sample RifCSPhighO2_01_FD_106002 | JGI IMG/M metagenome (GOLD analysis project Ga0155034, IMG submission 106002) | Candidatus Buchananbacteria bacterium RIFCSPHIGHO2_01_FULL_44_11 | reverse complement strand
GGTTTATTTTTTTGATGAAAATATTCATTGTCAATCAAGTCCACCGGCAACGAAGCTATCAGTTGGCGATAGTCCCGCTCTTGAACAAATAAAATCATCGTCGCCCGAAAAATGCTGTAACCGAACAAAGCGACGTTTAAAAGTATCAAAAAAATCACCAGTAACTTTTTGAGCTGCGACTTGTGGGTGACGTACCAGTAGCTGATCTTTAAATTCAGATCACTGACCTGGTTGGATGAATTTTCAACCATAAGATTGAAACTAAAATACGGCTTAATTATACCATAAAGATGAAAAACTGAAAACAGACAAATTAACATAAGGCAATTTTTGCGCTATAATTGGACAAGCTAAAACCGCTTACTCACCTACCAGCTTATTTACTTATTGACTGACTAACTAACGAATTATGATTGCCACGATTATTGATTTCCTGGCCCAAATAATCGTTAAAGTTATCGGTGTAACCGGCTACTTTGGCGTTTTTGTTTTAATGCTTTTGGAAAGTTGCGGCATTCCAATCCCGTCAGAAATTATCATGCCGTTTGCTGGCTTTTTAGTGAACTCTGGTCAAATGGCTTTTTGGCCGCTGGCCTTGGTCGGCGCTTTAGGTAATTTAGCCGGCTCACTTTTGGCTTACTGGATTGGTTTACGCGGCGGCCGGCCGTGGCTAGAAAAATACGGCCGCTATTTTTTTATTGCCCAACACGACTTGGACACGGCCGAAAAATGGTTCAGCCGCTATGGCGAACTGACGGTTTTTGCCAGCCGGCTTTTGCCCGTCATCCGGACTTACATTTCTTTTCCGGCCGGCGTGGCGAAAATGGATTTAAAAAAATTCTCTTTTTACACTTTTGCCGGCGCCTTGCCCTGGAGCGCTTTGTTTGCCTGGCTGGGCATTAAAATGGGAAAAAATTGGCAGCTGATCCAGGAGACGCTTCACAACTTTGACCTGGCCATACTGGTTTTAGTCATTGCTTTTATCGGCTGGTATTTTTGGCGGCATTACCAACAAAAACGGGTTTAAATTTTTAGGCTAATCGACCCAAAAAATCGGGTCTTTTTTTGTCCCCAAAACCCTTGTCCAAAGACAAAAAATCTGTTACAATTAAGCTAGAAGATTAACCTTAAATCTGGGGACAAAAAACACTTAAACTGCGGCTTTTGACCGCAGTTATCTGAGTTAAAAAAAGACAAATTTGATTACTTTATGGCTAAGGAAAAAGATAAAATTAGCAAGTCTCAAGCCAGTGAATATACGGCCAAAGACATTACCGTTTTAGAGGGTTTGGAACCGGTGCGCAAACGGCCGGGCATGTACATTGGCAACACTGCCAGCGAAGGGCTGCACCACATGATTTGGGAAGTGGTGGATAACGCCATTGATGAAGCCATGGCCGGTTACTGCAAAAATATCGTCGTCAGACTTTTGCCCAACCGCATGATTTCAGTGACTGATGACGGCCGAGGCATTCCGGTTGATATCCATAAAAAGGCGAAAAAATCCGCCCTGGAACTGGTAATGACTAAACTTCATGCCGGCGGCAAATTCGGCGACAGCGGCTACAAAGTTTCCGGCGGTCTACACGGGGTGGGCGTTTCGGTGGTCAATGCTTTGTCAAAATACACCAAAGCCGAAGTTAAACGCGACGGCAAACTCTGGATCCAAGAATACGAACGGGGCAAGCCGCTAAAAAAAGTGGCACCAAAAGGCAGCGCCAAAGGCACGGGCACGACCATTACTTTCCAGGCCGACCCGGAAATTTTTACGGTTTTAGATTTTAATCTTGAAACCGTCCATGATCACTTGCGCCAGCAGGCTTACCTGACCAAAGGCGTCAAAATTTCAGCCATTGACGAGCGCGATCCCAAGTTAGTCACCAGTTACAATTTTTATTTTGAGGGCGGGATTGCTTCTTACGTCAAACATCTCAACAATCACGTTGAGCCGAAAAATGAAAACATTTTTTACGTTGATAAAGAAGAAGCCGACACCCGGGTGGAAATCGCTTTGCAATACAGCAATGAGTATAACGAAAATATTTTCGCCTTTGCCAATAACATTTTAAACGCGGAAGGCGGCACGCATTTAATCGGGTTTCGGACCGCGCTGACCAGAAGCCTGAATAACTACGCCCGCAAGCAAGGCTATTTGAAAGAAAAAGACGAAAATTTAAGCGGGGAAGATTCGCGCGAGGGGCTGACCGCGGTCGTTTCAATCAAAGTCGTAAACCCCCAGTTTGAAGGCCAAACCAAAGCCAAATTGGGTAATGCTGAAGTTAAGCCGATTGTTGACGCCATTACCTACGACGCTTTAAACACCTGGCTGGAAGAACATCCCAGAGATGGCGAGGCGATTATCGGCAAATGCGTTTTAGCCCAAAAGGCCCGGATCGCGGCTCACGCCGCCCGGGAAACCGTCCTGCGTAAAGGCGCGTTTGAAGGTTTAACCCTGCCCGGGAAACTGGCCGACTGCTCAACTAGGGATGCCAGCCGCTCCGAACTCTATATTGTTGAGGGCGATTCAGCCGGCGGCTCGGCCAAGCAAGGCCGCAACCGTGAATTCCAGGCGATTTTGCCTTTGCGGGGAAAAATCCTGAACGTCGAACGAGCGCGACTAGATAAGATGCTGGCGAATAACGAACTGAAATCTTTAGTCATTGCTTTAGGCACTAACATCGGCGAACAATTTGAAATTGAAAAACTCCGCTACGACCGGATTATCATCATGACTGATGCTGACGTTGACGGCGCTCACATCAGAACCTTGCTTTTAACCATGTTTTACCGTTACTTCCCGGAAATCATCAGGCAGGGCCATCTCTATATCGCCCAACCGCCGCTTTACAGCATTAAAAAAGGCAAGGAAGTTACCTGGCTTTACAGCGATACGGATTTGGAAGATTATAAAAAGAAAAATAAAATTCTGGAACAGGATTTGATTATTACTGAAGAGACTGAAACCGATGAAACGGAAAATGCGACCGCTGAAACCGCCGAAAGTAAGCAGCCGGAAAAAAGCGCTAAACTAAATATTCAGCGCTATAAAGGTTTGGGCGAAATGAACCCGGAACAGCTCTGGGAAACCACCATGGACCCGGCCAGCCGAATCATGAAAAAAGTGACGGTTGACGACGCGACCAAGGCCGATGAAATTTTTGACATCTTGATGGGTTCAGAAGTTGCCCCAAGAAAACAATTCATCCATTCTCACGCTAAAAGCGTGAAAAACTTGGATATCTAATCCTTGTCGGAAAAACACAAAAACGCCCCTATTGGGCGTTTTTGTTTAAGCAATCGAATTTAGGCCTTAGCCTCTTTGACTTGCTTGATTGACCGGTAAAGCTGGTAAAGCGGCTGCTTTTTTTGTTCCGCCTCGCTCCACTTTTTGTTCTTGAAACCAACGACCCGCTGGCCGTCAATTTCACCGCTTAAAACCGGGCCTTTTTCGCTTTTAGGTTCATTGACCCAGAGCGCACCCAGTTTATTTGATGTCGGCTGCATAAAGCTTAGACATTATTTATTAAAAAGCAAAAGCACCCTTCAGGGTGCGCTATGTTGAACTGGCCGTGACGAGCGGCTTTTTTAATCTTTTGCTGTCTAAACTTAAGATTACTACCGGCTAAATTTTTTGTCAAGGGGGGCATTTTTTCATCACCAATGCGACCTATTAAGTAAAAAACTAGCTGTTTGTTGCCTATCCGGTTTCGGAGAGGAAACAAACTTTTTAACATTGTTCTTGATTCTCAATTCAAAATTCAAGAGATATATGATAGAATGACTCTATGAAAAGATATATCTATATATATCTATTTGTCATCATCTCTTTTGGCGTTGCCACGCCAACTCTGGCCTCTTTTAGCCCACCCAAAAACGTCATCATCATGATCGGCGACGGCATGGGCTTTAATCAGGTCCAGGCCGGCAGTTTATACAACTATGGCCTGACCGACGGCCAGTCTTATCACGATTTTCCAGTGACAATCGCCTCGGCCACTTACGGCAGCAGCGGCAGCTATGACCCAGACCTAGCCTGGGCGAGTTTTGATTACTTTGAAACCGGCTTTGTCGAGTCAGCCGCCTCCGCCACCGCCATTTCCAGCGGCACTAAAACCACCGCCAACAAAATTGGTATTGACGCCGACGGCAATGAACTAAAACACGCCACAGAACGAGCTCAAGAGCTGGGCAAGGCGACCGGAGTTGTCACGACCGTAGAAATCAGCCACGCCACCCCGGCTGGATTTTCCGCCCACAATGCGTCCCGCAACAACTACAGCGCCATTGCCCAAGAAATGATTAGTGACAGTAATATGAATGTCATTATGGGCGCCGGTCATCCACTTTATGATAACGACGGCAGTGCCGCGGCCGCTAATTACACTTACGTCGGCGGTCAGACACTTTGGGATTCGCTGGTAGCCGGGACGGCCGGCGGAGCGACACCCTGGGCACTGATTCAAACCAAAACCGAATTCACTAATTTAATCACTGACCCCAGCCCACCGACCAGACTAATTGGCATTGCCCAAGTCCGCGACACTCTCCAGCAAGAACGCGACAGCGACACCAGCGCCAATCCCTATAATGTTCCCTTGAACAGCGGCGTGCCAACCCTGGCCCAAATGGCCCAAGGCGCTCTTAATGTCTTGGCCCAAGACGAAGACGGACTAATGGTTATGATTGAAGGTGGGGCGATTGACTGGACCGGCCATGACAACCAAAAAGGCCGGCTGATTGAAGAACAAATTGATTTTGACGATGCCGTTGAAGCGGTGATTGATTGGGTTGAAGCTAATAGTAATTGGGACGAAACGCTTTTAATTGTCACTGGTGATCACGAGACCGGTTATTTGTGGGGACTTGATTCCAGCGGCACCACCTGGAATGCTTTAGGTAATGCCGGCGAAGGCAGCGTGCCGAACATGAGCTGGTATACTACCGGTCACACCAATTCACTAGTGCCGCTTTATGCCAAAGGCACTGGCTCTGATCAATTTACTGACTATGTTGAAGACACCGATTCGGTCCGCGGCGACTATGTCCACTCCACCGCGGTCGGCCAAATTATTTTTAGCCTTTACTCTAATCCGGACTTAGCCTCAATTTCTCTGGGCGCCGGTTCGCTCAGTCCGGCTTTTAGCGTTGACGTCACCAGTTACACCGCGGTTTTGCCCTATGGTACCACCGAGGCGCCGGCCGTGACCGCTGTTGCCGATGACGACCTGGCTGCCGTGGCGGTTTCAAACGCCTCGGCTTTGCCGGGTACCACCAGCGTTCAAGTAACGGGCGAAGACGACACAATCACTAAAACTTACAATATCAGTTTCTCGGTCGCCACTGACACGACCGATCCGACTAATCTGGCCCTCCAATCACCGGACGCCAATGCCCAAGTCAGTAACAGCAGTACCGTCGCTTTCAGCTGGATCGCGGCTAACGATAGCGAATCAGGCATTCAAAAATATCAGCTGTTTATTGATGACACGCTCAAACAAGACAGTATTTCTAGCAGCGCGACCTCGGTCAATTTTTCTGTCAGCAGTTTAGCCTGCGGTTCCCACACCTGGTTTATCCGAGTCTTAGATAACAGCAACAACACCGCCGATGCCACTGGTCGGCAATTCAGCGTTACCTGCACAACTGGTGGTGGTGGCGGCGGTGGTGGCGGCGGTGGTGGCGGCGGTGGTGGTGGAACTATCACTAAACCAACCAACACAACAATCAGCATTAACAGCGGTAATATCCAAACTTCAAGTCGTAATGTCCTCCTCGCGCTCAGTGCTACCAACGCCAGTTTAATGGTTATTGCTAACGACTCCAATTTCTCTAGCGCCGCCTGGGAAACCTACACCACAACTAAAAGCTGGACTTTGACTGAAGGGGCTGGTACTAAAACGGTTTACGTAAAATTCAGAAATGCCGCCGGCGGTGAATCAACTGCCATTAATGACGCCATTAGTTTGGTTGAAACGACCCAGCCAGCCACCGCCTCAATTACTGCGGAAAGCGGCGGTTCGGTCAGCTTAAGTGACAGCCGGGCAACTTTGACCATGCCGGCCGGCGCGGTCTCTGGCAGCGGTTCAGCGACGATTAGTCCCAAAACGAACTACCAGGCCGCCCCCAGCGGTTTAGGCATTGTCGGCGGTAAAGTTTACGACTTTACGGCCACGGTTAATAATCTGGCAGTAACCAACTTCAGCCGAGCCGTAACCTTAAATTTTACCTATAACAATAATGACGTTGTCGGCATTAATGAATCAACTTTGGCGGTTTATTATTTTGACGAAGCCAGCCAGGTTTGGCTAAAACTCGGCGGTTCAACCGACGCTTTAAATAATAAAATTACAGTTACCATTAGCCACTTCACTCAGTTCGCGGTCATGGGTCAAACTGTCGCCGGCTCCGGGGAATTGATTAAACTAATCTGCCCGGCTAACGCCGCGGTCAGCGACCCGTGCAAAGCGGTTTATTACGTTGGTCGCGATGGCAAACGTTACGTTTTTCCCAATCAAAAAACTTACCTCTCCTGGTATCCAGACTTTTTAACGGTTAAAGCCGTCACCGCCCAGCAACTGAGCCAATACCCAATCGGCGGCAATGTTACTTATCGGCCCGGCACCAGAATGCTAAAAATTCAAAGTGACAATCAAGTTTATGTCGTTGACCGGGGCGGCGTTCTGCGCTGGATTGCCGCTGAACCGGTGGCGGTGGCTTTGTATGGCGCCAACTGGAATCAAATGGTTGACGACATTTCTTCGGCCTTTTTTGTCAATTACCGTTTGGGCGGGCCGGTCAGCAGCTCAGACGACTATAATAAAGAAGCAGCTAAAAATTCTGCCAGTGATATTAATACTGACAAATCACTTTAAAAAAATATGAAAATTTTGATCAATTGGTTAATCATCGCTCTAGTCATTATGATTGGTGCTTATATTCTGCCCGGGGTTAACGTCACTGATTTTTGGTCGGCTTTTGTCGCCGCCGCTATCCTTGGACTGCTGAATGCTTTTTTAAAGCCGCTGATAATTATTCTAACCTTGCCGATTAATATTTTAACCCTGGGATTATTTACCTTAGTAATCAATACTTTAATTCTGATGCTAGTCAGCGCTATTGTGCCGGGGGTAGTAATAGCCAGTTTCTGGTCGGCATTAATATTTAGCATCGTCATCTCGTTATTCAATATCATGCTGGGTCAACTTAAAAAACAAGACTAACATGACACCAAGCAACAAAACTGAAGCCGACTGGAAAAAAAAGTTAACCCCTGAGCGGTATCGTGTCCTCAGAGAAAAGGACACTGAACCGGCTTTCAGCGGCCAGTACTATAAGACCAATGATCAGGGCATGTATGTTTGCGGCGCTTGCGGCCAAGCATTGTTTTCTTCCGACACTAAGTACGACGCCGGCTGCGGCTGGCCAAGTTTTTACGCCGCTCAAGACCAAGGCAAGCTGGAGCTGCACGATGACCTTAGCTACGGTATGCACCGGATTGAAGTGACCTGCAGTAATTGCGGCTCGCATTTGGGCCATTTGTTTGACGACGGACCAAAACCGACCGGGCAAAGATACTGCATTAATTCTTTGTCACTTGATTTTAAAAAAGATAAATAACTTATTTTTTTAAAAACATTAAGATTATTACGCTGCCAATGGCAGCTTTTTGTTTAAATTATTTTTGCTCATAAACCCGGCCGGGGTTTGGGGCAGCAACTAAGCCCGAACTCGCCAGCGAGTTTTAAAGCGTTCTCTCCCTCTTAGTGTAAGAGGGAGATGGAGGGAGTTATCCTGGCTTTGATAACTCCCCCGCCTGCGCTTCGCTTTGGCGGGCAGGCCTAGCCCCTCTTAAATTAAGAGGGGGATTATTTTGAGGGTATAAAATAAAAATAGTATTTAATTAAAATTACCCCACTTCAGTGGGCATAAAGAAGCCGACTAAAGTCGGATAATATAATTTTGTAGCCGTAGGCAGGCCGCTTTTGACACCAAAAGCGGCAAAAATTACTTTGATGCTAAAAAAAGACCCGATCAGATGACCGAGTTTGAGGCAAAGTGCAAATTTTAGTTTAGTAATGAACGATTCTGTCGTCCGACAGGCCTTTGATTCTGTTAGACACACTAGTCAACCATCCGCCAAGGTCCCTTTGAGGCTTGCCTGAGCCCATCGGCCAAAGGCGTAGGTGCGTCCACTGCCTGACGCAAGGCTGCTTTACCTTCTGGGGTACTCAACCACGCCGAGGTTTTCCTGGCCAAAACCATTAGCTGCCGATGCGAAGCGGGGGGTTTTGAATCTTTCTTTCCCATCGTTATTCCTCCTTCGTCCTGAAACCAATATAACAAAACTTTAGCGATCTTGACAACCCTTGATTAACTATAGTACAATAAAAACAGAACTAATAAGCCCCGACGGGCTTTTTAAAATCCCTATAGAATCCACCCCTATTTTAACATAGTGGATTCCGGGTGGATTCCAACGCAGGGAGTCCCACAGGGTGGGATTTATTACTCACACTGGCCTTCATTTCTAGGCTTTTAAGCCTAGAAATTCGGCCAGCAACATTATAAATTAGCGAAAAAACAATGAATATCGCCAATCGTTTAATCAACTACATTAAGGCCTCACAACTGGAACTTAAAAAAGTCATTTGGCCGTCAAAAAAAGAAGTGACTAACCACACCGCTTTGGTCATTGGCATCAGCCTGGCTTTAGCGGCTTTTTTAGGCGCCGTCGATTATCTTTTGACCTTGCTGGTAGAAACTATTATTTAGTATTCGCGTATATTCGCAAAATTAGCCTTATAACCATATGCCAAAACAAGTAGTCCAACGCGGCCGACGCTGGTATGCCATCCATACCTATTCGGGCTACGAAGAAAACGTCAAACGAAATCTGGAACAAAGAATTGAGTCAATGGACATGGAAGACAAAATATTCAGCGTCTTGATTCCGACCGAAAAAAAGATTAAAATTAAAAACGGCAAAAGAAAAATTGTCACTGAAAAAATATTCCCCGGTTACATTATGGTGGAAATGATTGTTGACGACAATTCCTGGTACGTGGTCAGAAACACGCCTAACGTCACCGGCTTTATCGGCTCCGGCACCATCCCGACCCCGATTTCCGAAGCCGAAATCAAAAATCTGCAAAAACGCATGGGCGTGGAAGAGCCGACTTTCAAAATTGACGTTCAGCCGGGCGATCCGGTCAGAATCAACGACGGACCGTTCAAAGGTTATGAAGGTAAAGTGGACAGTATTGACGAAGCCAGAGGCAAGGTAAAAATTTTGGTTTCAATGTTTGGCCGCGAGACGCCAATTGAACTTGATTTCTTACAAATTAAAAAGATTTGACACAAATATCACGAATAAATACAGCATTCGTATTATTCGCATTAATTTTAATTCGTAACATTAGCATTACATAATATGGCTAAAAAAATTAAAACCGTAATCAAACTCCAAATCCCGGCCGGCCAAGCCAATCCAGCGCCGCCGGTTGGTCCGGCCCTGGGCCAGCACGGACTTAACATCGCCGAATTTTGTCAAAAATTCAACGCCGCGACTAAAGACAAAATGGGCGACGTGACGCCGGTAGAAATCACAGTCTATGAAGACCGGACTTATACTTTTGTCACCAAAACCCCGCCGGCGGCTGAGCTTTTGAAAAAGGCGGCGAAAATCGAAAAGGGTTCAGGCGAATCACTAAAAAAGAAAGTGGGTAAAGTCACTAAAGCCCAAATTAAAGAAATTGCCGAACAAAAGATGCCGGATTTAAACGCTAAAAATATTGAAGGCGCTTGTAGAATTATAGAGGGTACGGCCAAACAAATGGGATTAGAAATTGTAGATTAATATTTATAGTTAGAAGCAAAGGTTGTCCCACCCCACCTCGGGTGGGCGGGATCCTCAATTTTGCAGCCAAATCAAAGATTTAGGCAAAATCGGGAAAGGCACGGCTCGCCAAATGGGGCTAGAAGTGGTAGAATAGCAGTATATAAAGCTAAAAAATTAATTTTAAACTATATGGACATGAATCCAACCACCGGTTCAGCCACCAACTCAGGCGGCGGGGAACCGGCAAAACAGCACGGGGCAAAAACCATGTTTTGGTACCTAGGTCTGTTTTTGACTCTGAGCATTACCGCTTTTGCCACCGGCGCGATGTGGTTTCAGTTCATTAATAAATTTTTTCCGACGGTGGTCACTGACTACGGCGTTCAGCTCCGCAGCCTAAGTCAAGATATGGTAAAGAACAGCATCGCCGCCATGATTGTTGGTACCCCGGTATTTTTTCTTTTCAGCTGGCTGATTCGCCGCGGCGTTAAACAATCAACCGTCAATACCCAAAAAGGCGTTCGTCTTTGGATCAGCTACCTGATTCTTTTTATTGTCGTCGCCGTCGCCCTGGGCGACTTGATCGCTTCAATTTTTACTTTTCTAAACGGCGACTTCACCACCAGATTTCTCTTAAAAAGCCTGGCGATTTTAGTCATCGCCGGCTGGATTTTCACTTACTTCTGGTTGGAACTGAGATCCAACGACGCTTTAGCTCATTCGCCTTTCCCTCGCTTAACGGCCATTATCACCGCGGTCGTCGTCATCGCTTCGATTGCCGGCGGCTTCTTTTTGATTGATTCACCTCAGGTCGCCCGGGCAAAATCTTTTGATCAACGCCGAGTCAATGATTTATACAACATCCGCTGGCAAATTGATGACTTCTACCGACAAAATAAAAAAATGCCCTCTGACCTCAATGAACTCAACCCCTACCAAGTAGCGGCTGACCCAAAGACTAACGAACCTTACCAGTACGAACCGACCGGCGAGCAGGCTTACCAGCTCTGTGCTAATTTTGAAACCTCAAACAGACAAGAAACCAAAGAGAATCGGGACCTTTACCCGACGACTGATTCCTTTATCCATGACAGCGGTCAAACTTGTTTTGACTTCCAGATCACGGAAAACGACCCCGACACTTCAAGCAAACCAATTATTCCGAACAGACCGATTGATTAAATTAAATCATTATTAATTTGCGGGACCCTTTATGTCCAGGGGGCTTGAACCGCGAACCACGTCGCTCTTAAGCGACGTGGGAAAGGAAAAACATTTATGCCACGTTCTAAGCGTTACCAGGCAATCAGTAAAAAGATTGAAAAAAACAAAGTCTACCCGATTGCCGAGGCAATCAAAATAATCAAAGACACCGCCACGATTAAATTTGACTCCAGTATAGAAGTCCATGTCAAAACCGGCATTGACGCTTCAAAAGGCGAACAGCAAATCCGCGGTTCAATCACTTTACCCCACGGTACCGGTAAAACCAAAAAAATCGCCGCCTTTGTCGATCCGGAAAAAGAAAAAGAAGCCAAAGAGGCGGGCGCCGAAGTTGTCGGCGGCGCTGAATTGATAGACAAAATCAAACAGACCGGCAAAATTGACTTTGAATTGGCCGTCGCCACGCCGAGCATGATGAAAAATATGGCGGTCATTGCTAAAATTTTAGGGCCACGCGGCCTGATGCCTTCACCCAAAAACGAGACAATCTCGGTTAACATCAAAAAAACCATTGGCGAATTAAAAAAAGGCAAAGTCAATTTTAAAAGCGACAGCACCGGCAATATCCACCAATCAATCGGCAAAGCGTCTTTTAGCCCCGACCAGCTGCTGGAAAATTACAACGTCTTAGTCCAAGCCGTAAAAAAAGCCAAACCGGCCGCGGCTAAAGGTAACTACCTCCAAAATATCACGCTCAGTTCCACCATGGGTCCGGGCTTAAAAGTAGCGATTGATAGATAAAACTCCAAAATAATAACAAAAAAGCCGAAGTGTTAACGCTTCGGCTTTTTGCTATCAGCCAAAATTTGCCAAAAGGCCCAAAAATCTGTTAAAATTGAGGGGTGATTATTTAACCAAAAACTCTAAATTATGACGGAAAAAAGAAAAGACTATCTTACCTGGGACGAATGTTTCATGCAGATGGCTTATGTCATTGCGAGGCGCTCCAAAGACCCTTCGACTCAGGCTGGCGCCGTGATCGTTGACCAAAACAACATTGTCGTTGCTTTGGGCTACAACGGTTTTCCGCGCAATATCAAAGATGAAGAGTTGCCTTGGGATAGAGAAGGAAATTTTTTGGAAACCAAATACGCTTATGTGGTCCACGCTGAAGAAAATGCGGTTTATAACACTAACCAGCCAACTGAAGGCTGCAAACTTTATTGCACCCTGTTTCCCTGCAATGAATGCAGCAAAAGCATCATCCAAAGCGGCATTAAAGAAATTATCTACGCCTCAGACAAATACCACGACCAAGACCCCTGGATTGCTTCCAGAAAAATGCTGGATTTAGCCGGCGTCAAATATCGCCAATACCAAACTGAATACGAACTTAAGTTAGAAAAAAGATGAAGCAAATAATCTTAGGTTTGATCGGACAAGTGGCGGCCGGCAAAGGCACAATCACCGATTACCTCAAAAAAAATTATCAGGCCGTCTCATTTAGATTTTCTGATCCCCTGCGCGAAACACTTGATTGCTATGACCTAGAAATTTCCCGGGACAACATGCAAAAAATTTCAACTCTCTTGCGGAGTAATTTCGGCGAGAACATTCTGGCGAAAGCAATGGCCAAGAGGGTTAAAAACAGTAATCAGGAAATGATTATTATTGACGGCGTTCGCCGCCAGACCGATTTGGACCATCTGCGTGATTTGCCCGGTTTTAATCTGATTTATATCACAGCCGATCCTAAAATCCGCTACCAGCGCTACGTCAAAAGAAACGAAAATATCGGCGACGATAAACTCGATTTCGCTCAATTTGAGGCTAAAGACCAGGCGGAAGCGGAAAGTCAGATTCCCGGCGTCGGCCAAACCGCGAAATATAAAATTGACAATGATGGCACGATCGAACAGCTCTACGATCAAGTTGAATCAATCTTAAAAAAACTCAGATGAATCCCGTTAGAAGCCGCCTGTCTGCCGTGCCAATGGCACAGGCAGGCAATCGCTATTAATGGGAATAAACTCATATTTTTATACACATTAATATTACTAATCAATTAATTTAGATTCGACGATCCTTGATCGCGATCTGCTTCTAACGGGATGAAACTCAAGGTAAAAATCAAAAAACTCCAAGCGGCAGCGATAACGCCCAGTTACGGCCACCCCGGCGATGCCGGTCTGGATCTCCACTCTCTGGAAGACTATAATCTTCGGCCGGGCGAGCGAAAAATTTTTGCCCTGGGTTTTGCCCTGGAATTCCCCGAGGGCTATGTCGCCCTGGTGAAAGACAAAGGCAGCCTGCCCAAAAACGGCGGCCTAAAAACCATGGGCGGAGTTTTTGATGCCGGCTATCGCGGCGAATATAACACCCAATTGATTAACTTGGGCCAAACTGAGTACCAAATAAAAACGGGGGACAAAATCGCCCAGCTACTGATTGTGCCGGTTGCCTCAGCCGAGCTGGAAGAAGAGGCCGAATTGTCCGAGACTAGCCGCGGCGAGGGCCGATTTGGCTCCACCGGCCGATAAAAGTCAAATTAAAACATTATATTCAAATCCTAGACAGGTTTAAATTTCAAAATCCAAATGTCAAATGAATATCAAATCTCAAAATCAAAAGCTTTGGCATTGGTCATTGGGATTTGATTTGGCATTAGAGCTTTGACCTTTGGATTTTTAAACATTGTTTCGAAATTCGAAATTAGATATTCGAATTTGATAACACTATGGAGGATAAGAAAAAAATATTTATCATCGCAGCCGTTGTCGTCGTCTTAATTTTAATTGCCGTTTTTAGTTTATTTTTTTTACTCCGGCAAAAACCTGACGAAAATTTGAATCAGGCATTGACTAACGGAACTGAAACCAATGTCAATGCCGGCGGCTTTTTATCACCGACCCTGGGCAGTCTGCCCGGTAACGGCCAAGAAACGGTTTTGGAAAAACTGGCTAAAGAAAAACAATTCATCTCTTCTTTTTACCTGGCGATTAACCCGGACTACCAGGCCAAAGTGCCTCAATATCAATTGCCGATTATTAACAGCAAAGAAACCATCGTTAACTACCGGGATTTTTCCAGAAAAATTGATCTGGAGAATATTACCGATAAGCTGGCCCAAAACGGCTTTATTGTCATTACCAACCCCTTTGCTAAAGCGGCTAACGACTGGCAAAATTCTTATACCTTAATTAAAGAGGCCGATTTGCCGATACTGGTGACGGCTGATTCCGTTTTGGGCGTTTACCAAGACACCTTGCAAGTCGTTTACAAAGAAATTGAAAAAGACTTTTTTTATCCGTCAATGTGGAATCTGTTGAAAGGGCTGTTTGACGAATCTAAAAAACGTTATGAAGTTAAAAAACAGAAATTCGGCATTGAAACCAACCTAACCGCGGAGGCCAGCCGCCTGGAACTTGCCTATTTAACCGTCGCCCTGCGGCTGCTCCAGCCGGAACCAAACCAAGTCAAAGAAGTCATCGGCACGGAAAAAGAGTTTTTTTCGCCCCAAGAAGCGGAAACTTACTCTGTCAAAATTCCGGAATACTTAAAGACAGAGGTAGCCGAAGAAGTGGCTTTGATTAATAAAGCCGTCAAAGCCGCCAATTCCCCGGTCTTTCTTTATGACAAAGATTACAGTTTATACCAAGTGCCGGCCGATTATCTCAGTTCGGAAAAATTAAAAAATTATTACTTAGCCCTAGGCTGGCTGGAAAATAACCTTTTTCCCCTCTGGAGCCAGGTTGACGACTGCGACCAATGCTTGACCGACGAGCAGGATCATCCGATTCACTTTCTGGCATCGCTGTATTTGACCCAAGACCTGGCAAAAAATCAAAACCTGAAAAACCGTTGGGCGAATATTTATAAATCAATTTCATTTTTCCGGGGCCTAGAAAATAACCTGACGTACTTAAACTACGATCAGGTCTTGGAAAAACTTTACGGCGCTGATTACAATTTGGATCAAATTTTTTCAACCGACTTAGGCGCCGCCAAAGCTGACATTGAAAAAATCCAGCAGGCGATCGCCGCTTTGAACTTTCCCAAACTTTTGGGCGGGCTAAAAGACGCTAAAGAAGCAGCTGGATTAAGACTTTTACGCCACAACCACCTGATAGAAAAAACAATTTTTTTGGAACTCAGCGGAGAGGCGGTTGGCAATTACCTGGGACCGGAAATTGAAACCAAAGACTTGCCTTTCACCGCCTGCAAGTTCGGCCAAAACATTCAACGCTGCTGGCCGACCGGTTTAGACGTCTTCAATTTGCTCAATGACGCGGCCGCTAAAAAAGTTTTAAACCAGACTAAAAACGACCAATATCAAAATTATCAAAACCAGCTCTCTGAGTTAGCGGCGGAAGTTAAAAATTTTGACCAAAACACCTGGCACGACAATTCCTACTTGGCTGTCCTGACCGCTTTACAAAACCTGGGTCCCAAAAATCCCACTGGCTTCCCCAGTTTTATGCAAACGCCGGCCTGGGTAGGAAAAAACTTAAACGCCGAGTTAGCCGCTTTAGTTGACGCCAAGCAGCAAATTGCTTTGGAAAAAACCAGTTTAAGGCAAACGATCGGCTTAAAGGCTTATACCGGTAACTACGGCTACATTGAACCGCAAATAGAATTCTACTACCAGTTGTTAGCTAACGTCAGAATGATTAAAGACGGTTTTACCAAACTTAATATTATCGCCACGACCGATAAAACTTTCGACCGGCTGAAAAACTTGGAATCAATTCTGGAAAAATCAATTATCATCGCCAAAAAAGAACTGGCTAACCTGGCTTTAGACGTTGAAGATTACGATTTTATCAATGATTTTGACAACGAAATTAAATCGGTGGTCGGCGACATCAAGCAAGAAAATCTCCAGAATGTTTACAGCCTGGATCTAGCCCTTGGACCAAAAGACACTTTCAATCAGTATCTGGATGGCCTCAGCTACGTCATTGTTGTCTACCCGGATCCGGCCGGCAAATTATTTTTGGCCACCGGGCCGATTTTAAACTACGCGGAAGGAAAAAATAAAAGAAAAGTCATTGCCGACTGGCAAAAAGATTTTCAAGCCAATAATTAATTCCGTATTATGAAAGCCTATTTAGACATTGTTAAAAATATTTTAGACCAGGGGGTGAAAAAACCGACCCGAACCGGCATTGACGAATATGCGGTCGCCGGCGGAATTTTTGAGCATGAGATGAGTGAGGGCTATCCCCTACTGACGACAAAAAAAGTACCGTTCCGGCTAGTGGCAACTGAACTGGAATTTTTCATCAAAGGGTTAACCGATAAACAATGGTTGATTGATCACAATAATCATATCTGGGACGAATGGGCCAGCCCGAAAAAAGCGCCTTATGGCCACAGCCCGGAAGCAAAAAAAAGAATGGCCGAGGAACGGGATTTGGGGCCAATCTACGGCTTTCAGTGGCGACACTTTAATGCCGAATATGATAACTATAACACAGACTACACTGGCCAGGGCACAGATCAGCTAAGGAAGCTGGTTGAAACTATCAAAACCGACCCCCATGACCGGCGAATGCTGGTGACCGCCTGGAATCCGTCAATGTTAAATCAGATGGCCCTGCCGCCTTGTCACTACCTTTTTCAGGTCACGGTGATTAATAACAGATTGAATCTGATGTGGAGCCAGCGTTCAGTTGACGTCATGCTCGGCTTGCCGTTTAACATTGCCAGTTACGCCCTGCTGCTCCATTTATTAGCCAAAGAAACCAACTTAGCTGAGGGTAAACTGGTCGGCTTTCTGGGTGATGTCCATATTTACGCTAATCACCTTGACGGCGCCAAAGAGCAGCTGCTGCGCGATCCGGCTAAGTATCCGTTACCGACAATTCAAACCGATAAATTCAGTTCAATTTTTGATTGGCAGGCGGCAGACACTGAACTAATTAATTACCAAAGTTACCCGACGATTAAATTTGAAATTGCAGTTTGACTTGATTGTCATCGCGAGGGAGCGTAGCGACCGTGGCGATCCCATGAGATTGCCACGTCCCGCTTCACGGGACTCGCAATGACACCAAAGAATACTATGAAATTAATCTTAATGATGGCGATGACGCTTGACGGCATCATTGCCAAAAATTCCAACCAGCTCGCCGACTGGACGAGCAAAGCCGACAAAAAGGCGTTTATCGCCGAAACCAAAAAACACGGCGTGATTATTATGGGGGAAACCACTTTTAAAACTATCGGCCGGCCGCTGCCGGGCCGGCTTAATTTGATTTTATCCATGATGCCGGAAAAGTATGCCGACCAAACTATTATTGACCAGCTGGAATTTTTTAAAGGCGAACCGCAGGCAATTATTGATCACCTGGAAAGCCGGGGTTATGAATCGGCGATTTTAGGCGGCGGCGCCCGGACTAATGCCGCTTTTCTGAAAGAAAATTTGGTTGATGAAGTCTTAATTACCGTGGAACCAAAAATCTTTGGCGCTGGGCTAAACTTTACCGAAGGCCAAAATTTGGACTTAAATTTAAAACTGCTGGCCACTAAAGAACTGGGCGATAACGCCGTCCAGCTCCGCTACCAAGTAATAAAATAGGTGTGGGGTAAACCCCCACACCTATTTTACTGATTATCGTGTAGAATAATTTAAAAGTTAGCATCAGATAAACATCTTGAAATCAATTAAAGTGATGGGAGTAAAATAGATGTGGGGGTAAAAAAAGAAGTGGGAATGCCACTTCATGCTTTCTTTAAGATAATGACCAATCAAAATAGCGGAGACGCCCCCCCCTAGTTAGCGAGTCTGACTGACTGAAGGATCTTCTGCCAAAGCGGTTTCAATTTCTGCCGCAGTTGGGCAACCACTACTGTCCTCGTCGTCGTCCTTGTCGTCGGCGTTGAAGTTGATGCATAGGGTGGCAAATGCCACTGCGCCAAGAACAGGAGTCCAGCAAATCATCTTGGTCGCCGACCAGAGGCTTAACTTGAACTCCGGGAAGCCATAGACCCAGATCAAGACGATGCCGATAACGGCGACGGCCGGGGCAAACCAGATAAAGATCTCGTCGCGAAAGAGCGTTTGGTCGTGATCGCGCCTGGTCCACAGACAGTAGAGGATGCAGCCGACGACAGACAGAGCCAAGGCGATTAAACCGATCATTGGACGATTCCTCCCGATAGCTAGAATGGATGCAAAAGCTTGCTCTTATCTTAAATAAATAAAAGCTAAAAGTCAAGACCCTGTACTTGACGGGTACATGGGTAACACTTTGTAATATTTGTAAGTGAAGTTAATGGGTGACATATAATCCAGGGTTT
>Ga0155034_103_pt3 | contig 19529 bp, 22 predicted proteins | sample RifCSPhighO2_01_FD_106002 | JGI IMG/M metagenome (GOLD analysis project Ga0155034, IMG submission 106002) | Candidatus Buchananbacteria bacterium RIFCSPHIGHO2_01_FULL_44_11 | reverse complement strand
GTCGCGGCCGAACTGGTGATATTCCGACATTGCGATTTTACCCGAAACGACCGCCGGCACAATGCCGGAATTCAGCGCCGGGTCGCTTCGGGCGATGTGGAGCCTAAGGTATTTGGGCTTTCTTTTGTATTCTTTTTTATGCAGCTCTAAATAGCGCTCTAGCAGTTTCCGGCAATCGGTTAGAATTTCAATTTTTTCCAAGAGCGGCAAAACGTTAAGGTAATTGAACCGGCAAGGATCGTTGAAAAGTTTGGACTTAAACCTCGCCAGTTTGGTAAAAGTTTTTTGGATGTAGATAATGTTATCGGCGGTTACCGTCATCGGCAAAATCACTTCAAACAGCGGCGGGGCGTGAAATTTCAAGTCGCGGGCAAAACTTTCCGCCGTCAAAATGCCCATCAAGGCGCGGGTTAAGCCGTAGCCTTTTTCCTGCCAGATGTTGGGGATTCTAAAAGTCAAAAATTTATCCCGGCCCAGCTGGTGATTTTTGAAATATTGGTAGTAAGAGTGAAAAAGTTTATCGGTGACGCCTTCGTCAACGTATTTGCCCTCCCAGTCCCACATGAATTCCTGGCAGTTTAGATCGTTAAAGGCCGAGTAACATTCTTGGACTTCTTCATGGGTGGAAACAAAACCATCGCCCTTTTTTTCCCAATACGGGGCGCAGGCGTTGTCCGGATGCTGGGTGGCCATAGTGGCGGGGATTTTTCTCATCGGTTTTTGTAAGCTTCTAAAGCTTTTTTTAGAATTAGCATAGCTTGTTTCAGGCTTTGGGTATTGAGGACATAGGCGAGGCGGACTTCATTTTTACCTAAGCCGGGGGTGACATAAAAATCTTGGGCCGGAGTCAGCATCAAAGTTTGGTTTTGGTAGCGGAATTTGGTTAACAAAAATTTGACGAAATCCTCCGAATTTTTTACCGGCAGGCCGGCGATGATGTAAAACGCGCCATTGGGCTTTTGGCATTTGACGCCGGGAATTTTTGTCAAAGCGGTAAAAACCAGGTCGCGGCGCTTTTTATATTCTCGGGTGATTTTTTTAGTGTAAGCCCGAGCATTTTTCAGAATTGGAATCAGTCCGATTTGTTCCAGAGTAGGGGCGGAGAGTCTCACCATGGCAAATTTAAGGACAGCGCTCATCAATACCTGGTTGTAGCTAACGATAACGCCGATTCTGGCTCCGGGGCAGGAAAACCTTTTGGAAACGCTGTCAACCAAAATGGTGCAGTTTTTGGCCGCCGGGACCTGCAAGACGCTGCCGGGTTGGCCAAAGAAAACAATTTCTCGGTAAGTTTCGTCAGTAATGATAAAAAGATTGTGCCCTCTGGCAATTTTGACCAAGCGGTTGATTTCCGCTCTGGTTCTGACCGCGCCGGTCGGGTTATCGGGATTAATTAAGACGATAGCTTTGGTTTTCCGGCTGATTTTTTTGATAATATCTTTAGCCGGCGGCAAGGCAAAGTTATTTTCAATTTTTAAAGTGATTGGTACAAGCTTCACGCTAGCCATGGCGGCGAAACCTTTGTAGCTGGCATAAAGGGGTTCAAAAACAATGATTTCGTCTCCCGGGTCGGTCGTGGCTAAGATGGCGAGTAAAATCGCTTCCGCCCCGCCAACGGTCGGGATCAGGTTTTCCGGTTTTAACTTAACGCCAAAATCGCCATAGTATTTCAGCCAGGCCGCGACGTGTTCGCTGATGCCCGGTGAGGGAGCATAGCCCAGGCTCTTATTTTTATATTTTTTGATTGCCGGCAAAAGTTGCGGCGGTATGGCGATATCCGGGTCGCCGACGTTTAATTTAAAAACCTTAACGCCTTCTATTTCGGCTTTAAGCATTAGGGGCAGAAATTTTCTGATCGGCGAAGAGAGGATATTTTGGCCGCGTTTTGAGACTTTTGGCATAAAAGTAAGGTGTTATGATTTACCCATTATAAATCTTTTCGCTAAAAAATAAAAGAGCCTTGGCTTTGGTTTGGCTTAGGACTTCATTTTTTGGTTATTTTGTGGCTTAATTAAGGCTTGCCAAAACCTAGTTTTGTGCTAAAATTGCTAGTGAGGGACAAATGAACATGAAGTGTTTAGAAGTGTTCATTTGAACCGAACGACGCAATTTCATGGATTTCCCCGGGTCTCCGTGTCCGGGTCATTGGGAAGTTGTTTCTAAACCGGGCCTCCGTGCCCGGGTTTAAATCCATTTAATATGGTTATGTCTAAGGCGCTATCTAACCCGAAATTTCAGTGGCCAGTGGTTGGCCATAAAAACATTGCGGCTTATTTGCAGAATAGCATTGTCAAAAATAAGGTGTCTCACGCCTATTTATTTTTCGGTCCGGCCGGCATCGGCAAAACGGCTATGGCCGAAAGCTTTGTCAATTCTTTGGTCTGCCGCCAGGCCGATCACCGTGACGGTTTGATTCCCTGCGGCCTTTGCGATTGTTGTTTGCAAATCAAAAACCGGATTCATCCCGATGTTTATTGGCTGGAGCGCCCAACTGACCCAAAAACCGGCCGGGTCAAAAAAAATATCAGTATTGACCAGGTTAGAGAGCTTAAAAGCAAATTAAGTCTGCGGCCGTTTCTGGATTCTTACAAAGCGGCGGTGGTGACTGAAGCTCAGCATCTCAGCCAGGAAGCGGCTAATGCTTTGTTAAAAACTTTAGAAGAGCCGACGGCTAAAACGGTTTTAATTATTTTGACTGATAATTTTTCTTGGATTCCCAAAACCATTGTTTCCCGCTGCCAGGTTTTAAAATTTTTGCCGGTGGCTCAGTCTGAGATTACAGCCAGCCTAGTTGAGCGGGGAGCGGAGAAACTCGCGGCCGCCAAGCTGGCGGCGCTGGCTTACGGCCGGCCGGGCATTGCCATTAATTATTTTTCCGACCCGGAGTCGCTCCAGGCTTATCAGGAAAAAATCAAGGAATTTTTGGCTTTAACTCAGGCGGATTTAATTCAAAGATTCCGTTTTATTCAGTCCGAGTTCGGTTACGCCGAAACTGATGAAATTTTTCAGACTTTGAATATCTGGCTTAAAACCCTGAGGGATCTGGCTTTGATTAAAACCCAGAATCAGAATTTAGTGACTAATATTTCAGCCGGCAGTGATTTGGAAAAAATCGCGAATGGCTATTCAACGGCTAAGCTGACTAATCTTTTACGCCAGGTCGCCTTGGCCAAGAAGTATCTAGCGGCTAACGTCAGTCCGCGTCTAACCTTGGAAAATTTTGTTTTAAATTTTTAAATATTTTTTAAACATATGAGCCAGTCACATTTTTCTGCCCAAGGTCAAAAAAAGTATCGCTGGACAAAAAAATTCAGTTTACTGCTAGTCCTTTTAGCTTTGATTGTTTCCGGCTGCCGGATTTCCCTGGGCCAGCGCAGCGTTTCTGTCGCCGGCGTTTTTAGATCAGCCGACCGGGGCGAAAATTGGCAAACCCGGAATTTATTTTTGCATGGTGATGGCGCGGGCACTATTGCCGGCGTCAGCGTTTTGGATCTAGTCTTTGACCCTCAGGACGATAAAGCAATTTATTTGACTTCCGAAAGCAGTGGGCTGTTTTACACTTACGACGGCACTAAAAGCTGGCAGAAAGCCGAAGGCCTAGGTACCGGCCGGATTGAATCCGTTGTCATCGATCCCCAGAATAAATGCGTGATTTACGCCACTTTTGCCAACACAGTCCGAAAAAGCTTTGACTGCAATCGGACCTGGCGCGAAGTTTATATTGACACCCGAAGCGACAAAACCGTCACCGCCTTAGCCATCGATCACTACAACAACCTGATTATTTATGCCGGCAACGTTTCCGGTGACATTTTCAAAAGCGTTGACGGCGGTTCAAATTGGCAGGTGGTCAATCGGCTGGGTAACCGGGTGATGAAAATTTTAGTTGACGCCACCGATTCCCGGATTATTTACGTCGCCACTCAGAAAAAAGGCATTTTTAAATCTTTGGACGCCGGCGCCACTTGGTTTGACTTAAACGATGAATTAAAGAAATTTTCCGGCGCCCTGGAATACCGGGATTTGATTTTTGACCAATCCCAGCCGGATTCGCTGCTTTTAGTGGCTAAATACGGTTTACTGAAAACTGAGGACGGCGGCAATACCTGGCAAGACATTAAACTGATTACGCCGGTAGCGTCCACCGACATTTTTGCCGTGGCGATCAATCCCAAAAATAACAAAGAAATTTATTACGCCACCGCCTCGACTTTTTATAAGAGTACTGACGGCGGTCAAAACTGGATTACCCGTCGGTTGCCCAGCAATAATCCGGCCGGCAGTCTTTTGATTGACAAGGCCAGTCCGAACATCGTTTATTTGGGCATGAGAGTGCCGCCTAAAAAGTAATCTTATCTAAGGTTTTATGCATTCAATTCTTGCCGTCCAAAAAGAAAAATTTGATCAGGCGCTTGACCGACTCCAAGAGGAACTTGCGACTTTACGCGTCGGTCGGGCTAATCCGCTTTTGGTTGAAAATATTCTGGTGGAAGCTTACGGTACCCGGACGCCGATTAAGCAGCTGGCTTCGGTCACCGTGCCGGAAACCAGAACCCTGTTGGTTCAGCCCTGGGACAAAAGCATTATCAAAGACGTGGAGAAAGGCATTATTGCCGCTAATATCGGCATCGCGCCGGTGAATGAAGGCACTCAGATTCGCTTGACCATTCCTCAGCTGACTGAAGAAAGCCGCAAAGAGCTGACCAAGTCAGTGGCGGAAAAAGAAGAAAAAGCCCGGATCGCTTTAAGACAGATTCGAGATAAAATCAAAGAAGACATTGTTAAGCAGGAACGGGCTAATGCCCTAACCGAAGACGACCGCTACAACGTGGTCAAGGATCTGGACGAAGTGATCAAAGAATATAACGATAAAATTAAAGAGATCAGCGAAATTAAAGCCGCTGAAATCATGAAACTTTAAGTCGGCTAATCCCTTAACCTAAACTCCAAATTATGCTTTTTACCATTGTTATCTTTTTTATCGTCCTGGGCATTTTAGTTTTAGTCCATGAATGGGGACATTTTGTCACCGCCCGGAAAGCCGGGATGAAAGTTGATGAATTCGGTTTCGGCCTGCCGCCGCGCATTATCGGTTTTTATAAGGCCGAAGATGGCCGGTGGCAACGGGTGGGTTTAAAAACTAAAGAAACCTCAAGGACCATTTGGTCTTTAAACTGGCTGCCCCTGGGCGGTTTTGTCCGGATCAAGGGTGAGCAGGGCGAGGCGGCCGGTGACTCGGACAGTTTTGCCGGCAAAAACGTCTGGCAGCGGATTATTGTGATTTCGGCCGGCGTGACCATGAATCTAATTTTAGCCGTAGTTTTGCTTTCCATTGGTTTTGCTCTCGGTGTGCCTCAGATTGTCGACGATGAACAGAGTTTGCCCGCTTCAGTCAAGGTCCGGGATCAAAAAATTCAGATTATTGAAGTTTTAGCCAATTCACCGGCCGCGGAGGCCGGCCTAGAAGTCGCTGACGTTATTACCGCGGTTGACGACAAAACCTTAACTAAAGTTTCTCAACTTCAAGACTATTTGGCGCAAAAAGCCGACACCAGCGTCAGTTTATCTCTGGAACGTAAAAAAGAACCGCTGCTTATTGCCGTCACTCCGACTGTATTAGCCGAAACCAATCAAGTCGGCGTTGGTGTGGGTTTAATCCAGACGGCGATTGTCTCTTACCCCTGGTACACCGCCGGCTGGCACGGCTTGACCGAAACGCTGAGAATGATTTGGACGATTATTTTTTCTTTCTTTTTAATCATTCAAAGTTTGATTGTTTCCCATGAGTTGATTGGCGAAGTCTACGGTCCGATTGGCATTGCTACTTTGGTCGGCGACGCCGCCCGGCTCGGCTTTCTCTATATTTTGCAGCTGACCGCGACTTTGTCGGTCATTATCGCCGTGATTAATTTTTTGCCGTTTCCGGCACTGGACGGCGGCCGGGCTTTCTTTCTTTTCATTGAAGCTTTAAGGGGCAAGCCGATTAACGCTAAAGTCGAGAACCTGATGCATAATGTCGGCTTTATTCTGCTTTTGCTTTTATTGCTGCTCGTCACCTTAAAAGACATTAGCCGCCTTTCCGCTGGCCTGTTTGGCTGGCTGGGATAAACTTATGGATATTGAAATCCCATTTGATTTTCCGGAAAATCTGAGAAATTTTTTGCGCCGCTGCGGCTATCAAGAACTCAGCGATATTAATAACGGCACCACCAGTTACAAACGGCGGCTGACCGGGGACTACTATCCGCGGTTTCATCTTTACCCTAAGCTTGAAGACGGCCGAAATTTACTCAGTCTGCATCTGGATCAAAAAAAGCCGTCTTACCCGGGCGCTCACGCCCATAGCGCTGAATATGACGGGTCGGTTGTTTCTGATGAAGCGGCTAGAATCGCCGGATTAATTAAAAATATTTTAGACAATCATTCCCATTCATCGCTTAGGTGAGCGCTCAAAACTTTATGCGTCAATCAAAACTTTTTGGCTCAACCAATAAAGACTCGCGGCAATACGATTCGGTCAACGCCACTTTGCTAGAGAAGGGCGGCTTTATTGACAAAGCCATGGCCGGGGTTTACACTTTTTTGCCTTTGGGCAATCGGGTGCTGCAAAAAATTATCGGCTGTAAAACCTTAGCTTTGGCTAGTGAACAAATCGTCAAAAAAGTGATCGGCGCTAAAATCGGTTATGCCGGATTTTTAAATTTGCCCGACTCGGTTGAAGTTTTATTTGATGACCGGGCTAACGTCTCGGCTGGTGAAAAATTTGCCGATTCTGACTTAATCGGCATTCCCTGGCGGCTGGTCGTTTCCGAAAAAACCAACGGCCAGGTGGAATTAAAAAGCCGGCGGAGTAAAGAAGTAGAATTTTTAACGGTGGAACAGTTGTTAACTAAATTAAAAAAGAACAGCGACTGATAAATTTTTTTATGTTCAAAAGATTGTTTAAAAAAATGTCCCGGGATGTTGGTATTGATTTGGGGACGTCTAATACCATGATTTACGTTAAGGAGCGGGGGATTGTCGTTAACGAGTCTTCAATTGTGGCGGTCAATAACCGGAACAGCCAAATTTTAGCTGTGGGTGAAGAAGCCCAAAAAATGGTGGGTAAAGCCCCGCCGCACATCACCATTTCCCGGCCGCTGGTTGACGGCATTATTTCTGATTTTGAAGTGACCGAAAAAATGCTTAAATATTTTATCAGCCGGCTTTACACGGAAAATTTTGGTTTAGCGGTCAGGCCCCGGGTGGTCATTGGCGTGCCGCTGGATATTACCGAAGTGGAAAAAAAGGCCGTCGAAGACGTGGTGCTATTGGCCGGCGCCCGTGAAGTCTACTTAGTGGAAAACGTCATTACCAGCGCTATTGGCGCCCGGCTGCCGATTCAGGATCCTACCGGCAACATGATTGTGGATTTAGGCGGTGGCATTACCGAAATCGCCGTGATTTCACTTTCCGGAGTCGTAGCCTGGAAGTCTTTAAGAATTGCCGGCGGCAAATTGGACCAAGATATTATTCAGTTTGCCAGAAATGAATTTAACCTTTTGATTGGTGAGCGGGTGGCGGAAGAGGCGAAAATCCGGGTGGCGAAATTGGACGAATCTGACCAGCCGCTGGAATTAAAAATCCGCGGCCGCGATTTGATGACCGGTCTGCCTAAAGAAGTCAGTATTACCAGCGAACAAGTGACTCGGGCTTTGCAGCGTTCCGTCAGCGCCATTATTGAAGGTATTAAAAGTACGTTAGAGATTACCCCGCCGGAATTGGTGGCGGACATTTATCAACGGGGGATGATTCTATCCGGCGGCGGCTCGCTTTTGGCCGGTCTAGATCAGGCCATTGCCCAAGCCACTAAAATTCCGGTTAAAGTCATTGAAGACCCTTTGACTTGTTCGGTCCGGGGCATGGGCCTGATTTTGGAAGACGATAATTTATTGAAAGAAGTCGCCATCCCGTCCACCCACGCCGATCAAAGTCCCAGATAATTAAAAATTTGCCATGATTCGACTATTTAGGCGTCAGTTTAACCTTACGATTATTTTATTAGCAGTCGCCGTTCTGCTAATTTTTTTGCACTACGTCAAAATCTTGACGCCGGTGGAGAATTTATTGATTAAAGTTTTTTCGCCGGTCCAAAGCAGTGTTTATTCTCTAGGCGTTAAATTCAGGAATTTTTACAGTCAAACCAGTTTTAATCAGGATTTAGAAACTGCCAATCAGCAATTGTTAGAACAAGTCAGACAACTGACGATTGAAAATGCTCAGTTGAAAGTGACGCTGGTCGAAAATTTCCAGATTAAAAATCAGACTGATTTTTTAAGTCAAAACGGTCTCAGCGCCGTTATTGCCAAAGTCATCGGCAAGGGTCTTTTTCCTGATTCCCAAATTTTGATTATCAACAAAGGCAGCCGTGATGGCGTTCAGGTTGATTTGCCAATCATTGCCCAGGACGGTTTGATTGTCGGTAAAGTCATTGAAGTCAGTGCCGAACTGGCCAAAGCTATTTTGATTAACGACAGCCAAAGCAGTTTGGCTGTTACCGTTCAAAATCAAACCCAAACCAAAGGGGTCGTCACCGGCGAACACGGTCTGAGTTTAAAAATGGAATTAATTCCGGAGACCGAAATTATCCAAGTCGGCGACATGGTAGTGACGTCCGGCCTTGAGCTTAATATTCCCCGCGGGCTTTTGGTTGGTCAAATCGAAACCTTGGAATCCGAGCCTAACAGTTTTTTTAAAGTGGCCTATTTGCGTTCCTTAATTAATTTTGACGATTTGACCGTCGTTTCGGTTTTAAAGACCAGCCAACCATGATTTTGCGCATCTTCCTTAATTTATTGGCGATTTTTTTTCTGGCCCTGATCCAGATTTCTTTTTTACCGACCTGGCCGTTGCCGGTCAGACTCTTGAATCTGGTTTTAAGCGTGGTGATTTTTTTGGTCGTGATTGTTGATTATAAAAAAGGTCTAATTCTGGCCTTTGGCGGTGGGCTATTTTTGGACTTATTTTCTTTTGCTTCCTTTGGTTTAAAGACCCTAACTTTGATTGCTACCGCCGTGGCGGTTAACCTTTTATTCAATAATTTTTTTACCAATCGGTCGATTTATTCCCTGGTTATTTTGGCTGGCTTCGGTTCAGGCTTTTATACTATTTTGAATTTAGCCGGTAATTTTTTACTGCGCTTCTTTGATTTAGGCTCAGCCGTCCATTTTGATGCCGTTTATTGGTCAAATTTTAGCTGGCAGTTATTTTTTAATGTTTTAATTATTGCCGTAATATTTTTTATTTTTCATTTTTCCACCGGCCGGCTTAAAGCCAATTTTATTTTACGCCACTAATTAAAGCGACCAATAATGAGACTCAAGACTAGCAACAATCCGTTTGATTTAACCGAACCTAAGTCGTTTGGACGTTATTACGTTAAAAGGCCGGTCAGCTCCGACTGGTTTGACGGCGGCTTTAATCAAACCGAAGGCAAACAGAAAACCGCCGCTAGACTCAACAGCTCGTTGATCCAGCGCCGTGATTTTAACGTTTGGCTCTTGGTTTTAGCCCTTGGCTTTTTGCTTTTGGCGGCAAGAATTTTTTATCTCCAATTTTATGAAGGTCAAAATTTGCGCGCCGTCGCTGAAGGTAATCGAATCAGAATTCTTGACATCGAATCTTCGCGTGGCTTGATTTTTGACCGTGACCACCAGCTGCTAGTCAAAAACATCCCCAGTTTTTCGCTTGTGGTTATCCCAGTGGATTTACCTCAAGACCAGGCGAAACGTCAGGCCACAATCAGTGCCTTGGCCAAAAAATTCGGTCAGTCAGAAGCGGAACTAACGCAAAAGATTTTCAGCCAGCCAGCCTATTCGTATCAGCCGGTAATTGTTAAAGAAAATTTAGGTTTTGAAGAGGCGGTTTTAGCTAAAATTGAAAGTAATTTGCATCCCGGTGTGGCGCTCCAGATTGACAATACCCGTCAATACTTGGCCGCTACGACTACCCAGAGCCTTTCGCACCTTTTGGGTTACTTGGGTAAAATTAATGAACCGGAGTGGCCGGAATATTTAGAGTCTGGTTACGCCTTAAACGACAAGGTCGGCAAAGCCGGTTTGGAAGCGGTCTATGAAAATATTCTTAAGGGTAAAAAGGGCAAAGAGCAAGTGGAAGTTAATGCTAAAGGCGAAACTAAAGAAATTTTGGCTTATCAAGAACCTCAAGCCGGACTGAATTTACTCTTGAGTATTGATTCGGACTTACAAAAGCAAGCTGAACAAAGCCTGGAAAAGATCCTCCGGGCTTACGGCAAAAAACGGGGCGCGGTCGTCGCTTTAGATCCTCGGAGCGGTGAAATTTTGGCGCTGGTCAGCCTGCCGGCTTTTGACAATAATGCGTTTGCTTTAGGCATCAGCCAGGCCGACTTTGGCAATTTGATTAATGATTCGGACAAGCCCTTGTTTAGCCGAGCCATATCCGGTGAATATCCGCCCGGCTCTACTTTCAAATTAATCGTTGGTGCCGCCGCTTTAGAGGCCGGGGTGATTTCGGCTAATACCGGTTTTCAGAGCGTTGGTGGCATCAGGGTTGATCGCTGGTTTTTTCCAGATTGGAAAGCCGGTGGCCACGGCTGGACCAACATTAATAAAGCTTTGGCCGAGTCAGTCAACACCTTTTTTTACATTGTCGGTGGCGGCTATAATGATTTTGAAGGTTTGGGCGTGGCTCGAATCACTGATTATGCCAAAAAGTTTGGTCTGAGCAAAAATTTGGGTATTGATTTACCTAGTGAAGCGGCGGGATTTTTACCCAGCCAGGCCTGGAAAGAAGAGGTAAAAAAAGAACCTTGGTATATTGGCGACACCTACAACCTTTCAATTGGTCAGGGCGATGTTTTAGTCACGCCGCTGCAAATCGCTTTTTGGACTTCGGTTTTTGCCAACGGCGGCATTTTGTACCAGCCGCATTTGGTTAAATCGGTATTAAACTATAATGATGAGGTAACAACTGAGTTGGCGCCAAAAATCTTGAACCAGGATTTCGTCAGTCCGGATAACATTGAGAACGTTAAAAAAGGTTTGCGTCAGGCGGTTTTAAGCGGCAGCGCCCGAGCCTTGGGCAATCTGCCGATTAATGTCGGCGCCAAAACCGGCACGGCCCAATGGTCAAGTAATAACGCTAACCATGCCTGGATTACCACGCTAGCGCCTTACCAGAATCCGGAACTGGTGGTGACGGTTTTAGTTGAAGAAGGCGGTGAGGGCAGTGCTGTAGCTTTGCCGGTTGCTTTTGATATTTTGAATTGGTGGGCGCAAAACCGCTACCACAATTAAACAGCTTGTGGATACCAGCTATTGACAAATGTCTCAAATAAATCTAATCTAATTTCTAACGTTAGTGATAATCTGCCGCGCAGGATGGCACATTTTTTTATGACTCGGTTTGACTTTTAAGATTAAAACAGAAAAAAATTTATGTCTTCACACTATCTGACTAAAGAGGGTCTGGAAAATTTAAAAAAAGAATTGGAAACTTTAAAAAAAGAAACCATGCCTCAGATTATCGAACGGATCTCCCGGGCTAAAGAGCTGGGGGACTTGTCGGAAAACGCTGAGTACCAGGACGCCAAAGACGAGCAGGCTTTTATTGCCGGCCGGATTGCCGAAATTGACGAGATGATTCATAAAGCCGAAATTATTAAAAAAAGCTCAGATACCGAAACCGTTTCTTTGGGCGACACCGTTAAAGTGGTTTGCGACGGCAGTGAACATCAGTACACGATTGTCGGTTCCAACGAAGCTAATCCAACCCAGGGCTTAATCTCTAATGAATCACCCTTGGGTCAGGCTTTCTTGGGTTCTAAGGTGGGGGATAAAGTTAAAGTGGCTATACCTCGCGGTGAGATGGCTTGTGAAATAATTGCCATTGTCAGCTGACCTAAAGTAGTTTTGCGGTCAAATTAAATTAAGTCCCGGTCGATTCCAGATAAAAATGCCATTAAAATGGCATTTTTGCGTTTGGTTTGATTTGACCCCGTTAGAAGTCCGACACAAAAGAAATTACGTATAATTTTTGTTTTCATAAGTTAAATATAAATCAGCAGATATATGTATTACTATATTACCAAATTACTAAACGAGGTAGATAATTGCTGGACTTCTAACGGGGTTTGACCAAGTGCTGAATTTTTAGTAAAATATCAATATATCATTTTAGCTAATTTTGTGATTTTTATGGCCGATAACCTCAACGACGAATATAAAATTCGTCTGGCAAAACTCGAAAATATCAGAAAAGAAGGTGTTAATCCTTATCCGGAAAAGTTTGATAAAATTCAGCCGCTGGCCGAGATTTTGTCTTTAGCCCTGGGCACAAAAATCAAAACCGCCGGCCGGCTCTTGACGATTCGGGCCATGGGTAAAATCGTCTTTTGTCATATTTTGGACGATTCCGGTCGGCTGCAAATTGTTTTGCAAAAAGACGAGGTCGGGGAGAAAAATCTTGAATGGTTTTTGAAATTTTTTGACCCTGGTGATTTCATCGGTTTAGCCGGCGAAGTGTTTAAAACCAAAAAAGGTGAGGTGTCAATTTTAGTCAAAGATTTTGTCATGCTCGGCAAAGCTTTGCGGCCGTTGCCGGAAAAGTGGCATGGGCTCAAGGATCAGGAAGCTTTGTATCGTCAGCGTTATTTGGATCTGATCGCCAATCCTGAAACCAGACAGCGATTTTTATTGCGCAGTAATTTTATCAAATTGCTGCGTGATTTTTATTGGCAGCAAGGTTTTATTGAAGTGGAAACGCCGATTTTAACCAATACCGCTTCCGGCGCTCTGGCTAAGCCGTTTAAAACTCACCACAACGCTTTGAATACCGATGTTTATTTGCGGATCGCGCCGGAAACTTATTTGAAGGAATGCGTTGTCGGCGGCTTTGAGAAAGTTTTTGAAATCGCTCGGTGTTTCCGCAACGAGGGCATGGACCCTTCCCATTTGCAGGATTTTACGATGGTCGAACATTACGCCGCCTATTGGAATTACGAGGACAACATGAATTTTACCGAAAAGATGTTTTCTTTTTTAATCAAAGAATTGTTTGGCCAACTGAAAATTGAAATTAAAGACCGTCAAGGTAAACCGGCTAAAGTTGATTTTACCCCGCCTTGGCCAAAAGTCAGCCTGGCTCAGATTATTAAAAAAGACTGCGGCCTTGATATCAACCAATTTACTGACGCCCAGGCGCTGGCTGAAGCCATTAAAGCAAAAAAAATTAATATTGACGGCATCAACGATTTGGGTTTGGGCAATTTGATTGACGCTTTGTATAAAGCGGTTTGCCGTCAAAAAATTATTCAGCCAACTTTTTTAATTCAGCACCCGATTGATTTGTCGCCTTTAGCCAGACGCAATGATAAAAATCCAAATATAGTTGACCGGTTCCAATTGGTGGTCAATGGCTGGGAAGTTGTCAACGCTTATTCCGAGCTGGTTGATTCAGTGGATCAGCGCCAGCGGTTTGCCGCCCAAGCCCAGGCTAAAGCGGCCGGTGACCTGGAAGCTCACGGTAAAGATGATGAGTTTGTTAAAGCTTTGGAATATGGCGCGCCGCCCATTTCGGGTTGGGGTATGGGCGTTGACCGGCTGATAGCAATTTTAACCCAGCAGGATAATTTGCGGGATGTGATTTTATTCCCCTTGCTCAGGCCGGAACAATCAGTTTAAAAATTTCTAATCATTTTTAAAATATGATTCTACCTTTAGACATTGTTTATCGTCTGCTTTTAGCCACTTTATTGGCTGGCTTGATTGGCATGGAACGGGAAAGCAAACACCGGCCGGCCGGTTTAAGAACCAACACTCTAGTCGGCCTAGGTTCGTGTTTAATCGTTTTATTGTCGCTGGAGTCAGGTACTCTGGGGGCGGTTGACCCGACTCGGATTGCCGCCGGGGTAGTCACCGGCATTGGTTTTTTGGGCGCCGGCCTGATTTTACGCGAACACCATAACGAACTTCAGGGTATCACCACGGCGGCGACCGTTTGGGTGGTTTCAGCAATCGGCATGGCTGTTGGTTTTGGTTTTTATTTTCACGCCATTGTCACCACTTTGATTGTTTTGGGCGTGCTTTATATTTTTGGCAACGAAAAAATTAGAAAAATTTTTAGACTGGATAATTAGCCATGGCTAGAATTTCCGGTCATAAAAAAAATACGGTTATGGTTTTCGGCACTTTTGACGTCCTGCATTCCGGTCACCTGAATTTATTCTGCCAGGCCAAAAAATTCGGCCAAGCCTTGATCGTCGTCATTGCCCGCGACCGAACCAGCCGGCGAGTTAAGGGTCATTTGCCGACGCACTCAGAAAAAGACCGCTGGCAACTAGTCAGCGCTTTAAAAATTGTTGACCAGGCCGTTTTGGGCGATTTAACCGATCAAATGAAAGTAATCAAAAAATTTAAACCGGACGTCGTCTGCCTGGGTTACGATCAAAAGTATTTTATTGACCAACTCCGCCTGAGTTTTCCGGCCATCAAAACCGTCCGGCTTAAAGCTTACCGACCAGACATTTATAAATCGTCAAAACTGATTAATGCAAAAATTACTAATTGCTAGCGCTAACCCGGCCAAAGTCGCCGAATATAAAAAGTATTTAGCCGATCTGCCGCTTGAACTGGTCTCTTTGACCGACTTAGGCATTAGCCAGGTAGTGGTTGAAGACGGTAAAACCTTTGCGCAAAACGCCGCTAAAAAAGTCAGGGAATACGGCCAGTTGGCTAATTTGCCGGCGATTAACGATGATGCTGGACTCGAAGTTGACGCTTTGAATGGTGAGCCGGGAGTCAAAAGCCGCCGCTGGCTCGGCTATCGGATGACTGATCAGGCATTGATTGACGAAGTTTTGAAAAGGTTATCCGGCGTACCGGTCAATCGGCGCGGCTGTCAGCTGGTCGCTGTCGTCGCCCTGTTTATTCCCGGTCAAGATGTTTATTTAGAAACTGCGTCAGTCAGCGGGCAAGTGGCCTTAAAACCGACTGACAAAATCATTGCTGGCTATCCCTTTCGTTCTTTTTTCTGGCTGCCGAATTTGAAAAAGTTTTACGCTGATTTGACCGAGGCTGAACACGAACAATTTAACCATCGCCGTCAAGCGCTGGAAAAACTCAAAGTCATAATCAAAAAAGAATTACTATGATTGATATTAATAAAATCAGGTCTGACCAAGAAAGCGTTAAACAAGCTTTGCTCAAAAGAATGGCTAAGGCGGATTTGGATTTGGATAAAATTATTAAGCTGGACGACAACCGCCGACAGTTGATTCAAAAAGCCGATGGTCTTAAAGCCGAACGCAATCAAGATTCAAAAACTAAACCCAGCCCGGCGGTCGTTAAAAAAATGAAGCAACTTGGCGAAAAGATTAAAGAACTGGATGAAAAAATTAAGCAAGCCGAGTCGGCTTTAACTGAAGCCTTATCGGCTTTACCCAACATTCCGGCTGAAGACGTGGTGGCCGGCGGCAAGGAAAACAACAAGGTGGTTTCGACTTTTGGCCAAAAATTGGATTTTAAATTCAAACCTCAAGATCACGTGACTCTGGCGACTGAGCTGGGACTAATTGATTACCAACGCGGCGTTAAAATGTCAGGCAACGGTTTTTGGTGTTACACCGGTTTAGGCGCTCAGCTGGAATGGGCTTTGCTGAATTATTTTATTGATCGGCATAAAAAAAACGGCTATACCTTTATTATGCCGCCGTATTTGTTAAACGAGCAGTCCGCTTACGCTTCCGGCCATCTGCCGAAATTTAAAGACGATTTATATTGGACCCAAGACAACACCTGTTTAAACGCCACGGCTGAAATGATGCTGACTAATTATCATCGCGATGAAGTCCTCTCCGAAAAAGATTTGCCCTTGAAGTACTTCGGCTATTCCGCCTGTTTTCGGCGCGAGGCCGGTTCTTACCGCAAAGAAGAGCGGGGGATGATCCGGGGCCATCAATTTAATAAAATTGAGCTGTTCCATTACACTAAACCCGAGGCTTCGGCCAAAAGTTTCACCGAGCTAGTCGGTATCGCCGAAAAATTGGTTTCCGATTTGGGTTTGCATTTTCAGTCGGTTCAGCTGGCTGCCGGCGATGCCAGTGCCGCCATGGCTAAAACGGTTGACATTGAAGTCTGGTTGCCCAGCATGGGCGTTTACAAAGAAGTTAGTAGCGTTTCTAACGCTTCGGATTACCAGGCGCGGCGGGCGAATATCCGCTACAAAGATTCAGCCAGCGGTAAAAACGAGTTTGTCCATACTTTAAACGCTTCCGGCTTAGCCACGACGCGGATTTTTCCGGCGATTTTAGAACAGTTTCAGCAAGCGGACGGCAGTGTTGTTGTTCCCAAAGTCCTGCAGCCATTTTGTGGCTTTGCGGTCATTAAAAAATAAAACCCAAGTTGCCTTGGGTCAAAGAACCGATGATATTAAGTTCAGGCGTGCCGATTGGTCATTTTCTTTCTTTTTCTTGCTCCTTTGTGGAATTTTTTATGGAATTCACGGCGCCGTTTGGTCCGCCCCGTTTCCGGCGAGCCATGCCGCCGAGAATGATCTTCCAGTCTTAAGGTTTGTTCTGCCAACTGGCGGATCGTGGGTGAAAAGCCGGCTAAAGGATCAATTGGTGGTTGGGGGTAATGGTTAGGGGCCATTGGTTTTCCCTCCCCTGGTTTTCCTGATCTTAAGTTTTATCTTAGCAGATTATAGGTTTTTTTCAAGGGTTTTAAAAAAGTGCATAAAAAAAGCCGGCCTCAGCCTAAAGCGTCAGCCGGCAGGAAATCCCCATTACGGGGTATAAGAGCATTGGGCCTGAGCGGCCCTAAGTCAGACTGCCGCCAGGGCGGCGGGTTCTTTCACTTGCGTGGTTTTGCCGTTCTCGGCGGCAGCGGCTTTGATGTCCGCCAGCAGTTGCCGGGCGGATGCCACCACGATTCTGATGTTGTTCGGCCGGGCGCCGAACTCCCTGGCTTGGGCTGAGAGTCTTGCGATCTCGGCCTCGTCTTCTCCAAGCACGGCCGTGGCCAATGCTTCGAGCGAACTTCTTCGCTCGCTGGCGAAGACGTCCCCCTTGGTCCGTACGTCGGTTGTTTCCAACCACTTACTCATAATCCTGAACCTCCTTGCCGAAGGTAGAACGTTTGTCTCTTAGAGACAATAATAATATATCATATTATACTAAAAAAGTCAAATGCAAAGAGATTTCTCCGTTTTCCGCCTAAGGCGGATTAGTCGAAATGAAACATTGTTTTATGTCTAAAATAAAGAAAAAAATTAAAGTCGGGGTAATTTTTGGCGGCCAATCCGGCGAGCATGAGGTCTCGATTGTTTCGGCTCAGTCGGTCATGAGCGCTTTAGCCAAAAATCGCCGATATGAAGTGATTCCAATTGGCATCACCAAAGATGGCCGCTGGATTGCCGGCCGCCAGGCTTTGAGCTTACTTAAGGCCGGGGCGAATAAACTGCCGTTTAAATTTATTTTGCCGCCTGACCCAACAGAAAAACGCCTGGTCAGAGTTGAAGAAAAAAGTTTAAAGCCGGCTAGAGGTAAAATTCAGTTTCAAGAACTGGACGTGATTTTTCCGGTTTTGCACGGGACGCTGGGTGAAGACGGGGCAATCCAGGGCATGCTGGAATTGGCAAACATTCCTTATGTCGGTTCGGGCGTTTTAGGTTCAGCCGTAGGTATGGATAAAATAATTCAAAAACAACTTTTTAAGCAGGCGGGCTTGCCCATTGTTGACTATGTCTGGTTTTTAACCAAGCTTTGGCAAAAAAATCAGCCGGTGGTAATTAAACAAATAGAAACAGCTTTGACTTATCCGGTATTTACTAAGCCGGCTAATTCCGGCTCCAGCGTCGGCATTGGCAAATGCCATAACCGCCGGGAATTAATTTTAGGTCTTAAAGATGCGTCTTTATACGACCGCAAGATCTTGGTGGAGCAGGGGATAGACTCAATTCAAGAAATTGAAGTGGCGGTTTTGGGTAATGACTTGCCCCAAGCCTCGGTGCCGGGTGAAATTATCGCCTCCAACGAGTTTTACGATTATGACGCCAAATACGTTGACGGCAAGTCGCGGGCGATCATTCCGGCCAAACTGCCGGTTCAAGCCAGCCAAGCAATTCGGCAAACCGCTCTGGCCGCTTTTAAAACCTTGGATTTAGCCGGCCTGGCCCGGGTGGACTTTTTTGTCAAAAAAGGCAGTTTTAAAATTTATCTTAACGAAGTTAATACGATTCCCGGCTTTACTACAATTTCGATGTACCCCAAACTTTGGCAGGCCTCAGGCTTGTCTTATGCCAAGCTTTTGGATCGGTTGATTCAGCTGGCTTTGACCAGACAAAAAGAAAAAAATAAACTGTCAACTTCTTACCAGCCCAAAGCCGACTGGTACCGCTAACTTTTTAAGTCTTATGCAGACCAGAAGAGATTATCAAAAAAAGAGTTTTAAAAACCCTTTTTTTTCTAGCCAGAAGAGCGGTTCGGCCCGGCGTCTTAGGTTCCTTTTTTTATTTTTTTTGATTTTTGCCATTTTGGCGTTTTTTTTCCTGTCGCCGAAAAATTTATTTGAGATTCAAGAGATTAAAGTCGTTGGTAACCAGACAATCAACGCTGACGATATTACGGCGGTGGTAAAGAGCCAATCGGCCGAAAAAAGATTTTTCTTTTTGCCCCAGACTAATCTTTTATTTTTTAACTCGTCTGAGCTCAGAAAAAAATTAGAGCAGGATTACATTTTTTCTGGCCTAACGATTGATAAACAGTTATTTCATAGCTTAACCATTGAAATTCAAGAAGACATTGCGCCATTTTTTTGGTTTAGCAACGCCAAAAGTTATTATTTAACCGCGGCCGGCAAAGCGGTTAAAGCGGTTGGCTTAGAAGATTTATCAATTCAAGCTTCGGCCACCGGCACGGAAGTTATCCGCTTCGCGCCCAGGGGCAAAAATTACCCCACAGTCTTTGACCAAAGTAACACGGAAGTTATTTTAGGTGAACCGATTGTTGACACGTCAATCACTGAGTTTATCACTCAATTAACCGCTAGCATCAATAGTTATGCGGATTTTGAAATTGCCAGTTATTCAATCAGCAGCCCTTATTCCTTTGATTTAACTTTAGTGACAACCGAAGGCTGGCAAATTTATTTCAGAATGTCTGAGCCGCTGGATCAGCAATTTAACAAATTAATCGCCCTGTTGCGGGAAAAATTAAAAACCCGGGCCAACCTAGAATACATTGATCTGCGGTTTAGCGAAAAAGTTTTTTATAAATAAATAACACCCCGGTGTAAAGACTCATTGCGAGCCAGTAAAAGCCGGGGTGTAGGCGGGGTTGTCTGTGAGGTGAGGCTAAAGGGCAGAGAAGAAGAAAGGGTGAGACCTGATCGAGGTGAAGCTTTAGGCGTTGGAGACCAGAACGACCAGTTGCCGGTTGGTCGTCGGTAGGACCCGAAGTCCCAACTGCTTGACGAAGCGGCGGACCTGGGCGTGGGTCTTCGGTGACCGGGTCC
>Ga0155034_129_pt1 | contig 19674 bp, 10 predicted proteins | sample RifCSPhighO2_01_FD_106002 | JGI IMG/M metagenome (GOLD analysis project Ga0155034, IMG submission 106002) | Candidatus Buchananbacteria bacterium RIFCSPHIGHO2_01_FULL_44_11 | reverse complement strand
ATGACAATCAAGCCGAACAAAAAATTACGGGTCAAAATCGCAAAAAACAATAAAACAAGCACGCCGATGGCGGCCCAGATATACCAGGCTTTTGACCGCTGATATTGGGGTAACTCAGAAAACTGCCAGGAAAAAAAGACTTGGCCGTAATCCGGCGGTTGGTTATTACCACTGATTGTTGAATTTTCTGTTGCCATAATTTTGATTTTTAAAAAATATCTGAACGAAGCCCCGAACGATCTATTCTTCAAAATCAAACAGTGAGGAGCGTAGTCTAGCCGAGGGGTTGATGTGTTCTGGCTTGCCAGACGAAGCCCCGAATGAGAGGGAGGGGCGTAGTCTGGCGGAGAGGGCGAGAGCGACTACGCTTTCGCTTCGCTCAAGCTTCGTCGCTTAAAATTCTTTTCTTTAAAATTGCTTTACCGGAGCCAGCTTTGAAATACTTTTCCAAACTCCTGGCTTTTCTCTGTGTTCTAACAGCTAAATAAGCGACTAAATAAACTGGTAAAAATGGTTGCGTTGATAAAGACTTACCTAATTTATGTTCCTCAAACCTGCGTCTAAGATTATTTGTTGAACCGACATAGATCCAATTTTTCACCCTTTTACTGGTGAGGAAATAAACGTACCACATAACGCGACAGATTACTACTTAATCTATTCGCGCCATGTTGATTTGTTCTGGCTTGCCAGACGAAGCCCCGAATGAGAGTGAGGGGCGTAGTCTGGCGGAGAGGGCGAGATTCGAACTCGCGGTCCCTTGCGGGACACCTCGTTAGCAGTGAGGCGCATTCGACCACTCTGCCACCTCTCCTTAAAACAAAATACCTCAATAGTCTACTAAATCAGAACGATTTTGTCCAGAGCCTCACTGATCATTAACATCGGCCTTCGCCACGACCAGGCCGAAAACGAATTTTGCTCCGGCTTGCTTTAAAACCTTAGCGCATTCACTTAAGGTTGAACCGGTAGTCACAACGTCGTCAACCAGTAAAATGGTTTTGCCTTGAATTAAATAATTGTTCTGAGTTTTAAAAATACCTTTGACATTTTGGCGGCGGGCCTCGGCATGCAACCCGACTTGCGGCTGATGATGGCGAATCCGAAAAATTAAATCCGTCCTAACCGGCCAACCAAAATTTCTGTTTAAAAATCTAGCCATGACCTCTGACTGGTTAAAACCGCGTTTTTTAAGCCTACGCTTAGCTAGCGGCACTGGCACGACCACGTCAAAACTTAATTTTTGCTCTTCGACTTTGGGCTTCAAAAAATTAACCAGCAGCTGGCCTAAAACTTCACCCAAGGCCACGACAAAACGATATTTAAATTGGTGCAAAACTTTTGTCAGATTTTCTTGGCGATAATCGCTGACCGCCCAAATCTGGTCTAAAAAGCCCGGCAGTTTTAAAACATGGTCATCAGTGCCGCGGTTAATCTGGATTTGATCAAAGCATTGCTGGCAAAACCAAGTGTCGGTTTTACCGCAACCCAAACAACTAATCGGAAATAGTAAATCAAGAAAGAATTTTATAACTTGCTGCATAGCGTCCAATTTAAATATTTAAGGGCGCTATGTTGACCTCGCACCTTTTCTTCAACCGTCATTCCGGACTTGATCCGGAATCTGTCAGATCCTGAATTCACCGCCAAGGCGGGATCCTCGATCCACGACGTCAAGTCGGGATCGGGACAAGTTCAGGATGACTCTAAGGAGTAAGAAAAGGTGCGGGGTGAATTTACTACTTTACTGCCAACTGGCTTCGTCCACTTGCCAGCTGTCTTGGGTTTTAACCAGCTTTAACAATAAATTTTGGTAAAATATTCTGGGGTTAGAAGTGTCTCCCCTTGACTCCTGACGCTGGGTCGAAACCGTAATGTCGGCCTGACCGGCACTGTCGTCAAAGCTGGTAATTTTGACCGACACGGCTAGGGTAGTAATGCCATAATAACCCTGGTTTTGATCTAATTTAACTTGCTCAGCCAGCGCATAATCGTTAACCCAGTTTTTCATTTTTACCGTCATTAAACTCTGCAGATCTTCAAAATTCTCAAAGTTGCTTTGATTGGAATAACTGCCGAAGCGTTCGGTAAAAGTCTTAGCCACGGCTTTGAGCGCTGACTCCACTTGTTGATCTTGAACCGGCGCTGACGCTGCGGGCTGGTCGGCACCGGAAACTGTTGGCAAATCAACCGGCAACTTTTGCGGCAACTGACCGAAACCGGACTGGTTAGTGATGATAACAGAAGGCCGATTATTAGTCAAAAACCACCAAACCAAGAACAGAATCAAAAGCAGTAAAACGCCGGCGACAATGACAATAATTTTATTTCTTCGACTCATAGATTTTATGCTTTATTCATTATTCTGCTTTGACCGAGACAATTCAAATTCTTTTTTGGCTTCTTCAATTTCCAAGAGTTGCCGCGGATCGGAAGTAATTAACTGATCTTCGGCGTAAGAGGCGACCACTTTAATCGCCGCGTGCTTATCACCAGCAAAAAATATGCCCTCACCGACGCCGGATTCTAAAAGCAGATATTTTTCCCCTTCGGTCAAAAGAAAAGTTTTTTGGATCAAATCAATGGCCGCCGATGACTGGCGCATCAATAATTGCAATGAAGAATTGTTGACAATCGCCTGGCCGTAAGGCGAGAGCAAAAAGTCGTTGACGTCTTGGGTAATGTTAGTCACGCCCAAATAGTACTTGCGACAACGTTTGACCAAGGCGTAAATAAACTTGGCTGAATCTTCATTTTGCATCAACCACCAGGCTTCATCAATGATTAAAATCCGTCTTTTTAATTCTGACCGAACCACGTTCCAAATATAATTAACAATAATGTAAATGGCAATTGGCCGCAACTCATCTTCCAGGTCTCGGACCGAAAAAACCACCAGCTGATTTTTGGTGTCAACGTTAGTTGGGCTGTTGAATAAACCGGCGAAAGTGCCCTGGGTGTATTTTTTTAGCCGCAAAGCCAGGTCCGCCCCGCCTTCCATGCCTTCTAAAATATCCTGAAAATCCTGCATAATCGGCGGTTCGATTTTGCTTAAGTCGGATTCTGAGCCGATGTCTTTTTTAGCGTAAGTTTCCAAAAGCGCCCGGTCGATTAAAGAATCTTCCTGGTGAGTCAGCTGCCCCAGCATCAAGCGCATCAAGCCTTTTAAGGTAATGACCGCCCCACGAATAACATCGTCCGGCCGCTGGTCGCCCACGGCGCGCGGCAAATCAAAAGGATTGATTTTACTCTCTGAACTCAAAGAAATGTTAATATAAGCGCCGCCGACGGCGTCAGACAAATGTTTATATTCCCGTTCCGGATCAATGACTAAAACATCAGTGCCAAACATCATCGTCCGCAAAACTTCCAGTTTAATGGCGTAACTTTTGCCCGCGCCGGAAGTGGCAAAAACCACGGTATTGGCGTTTTGCAAAGAAAATCGGTCAAACAGAATTAAACTGTTGTTATGGCGGTTAATGCCATACAAAATACCTTCATCGGAAGTCAGTTCTGAAGAAATAAAGGGGAAAGAGGAAGCGACCGGCGATGAATTCATATTAAAACCAATCATTAATTCATCGTTACCCATCGGTAAGGTGGAATTAAATCCTTGTTCGGCTTGATACAAAACTTTTTTGGAGTAGACTAAACGCGAACCGAATAAAGATTCAATGTCACCGGATAAATTATCCAGCTCTTCTTTAGTATCGGCGTAGATAGTCACATAAAGACCAAATTGAAAAAAATGCTCAACGCCCTGGGTTAAATCATCCCTTAATTTTTCAATGTCGCGCAGGGCGGTTTCGCGGATTGGATCCCGAGGCGCGCCTTTTTCCCGGTCAGACATCAACTGCGCCTCTAGAGCGCCAACCTTGTTTTTTAACTGCTTTAAAATAATGTTGGATTTGACCGGATAAAAATACATGGCAATGTCCAAAGCGACGCTCAAGTTGATGATTGGCGCAAACCAGCCGACAGCAATATAACGCGGGTAACTGATGACAAACAAAGTCCGGACGAATTTCTGACCCAGTTTAATAAAGGTTGGCGTCACTTCCAGGGCGGCCGGCGCCAGCAAATCTTTAATGGAAACTACGCCGCCACGAAAAATCCGCTCTTCTTCCAGCAGCGCCTTTTCTTCTTTGGTTGACCGATCCGCCTTGGCTTTGAGCAGAGCGGGCGTCAATTTTTTTTGGGCCGCTTCAATGTCGAGCAACTCCTGTTCTTTAACTTTTTGGGGAGTAATGGCCATAGGAATTATTCAATTCTTAACTTGTTTATTTCCACCAACTTTTCTTTATCGGCAATGTCGGGATTATAAGTATTATAATACAATTCAATCAAACTTTGAGTGTCTAAGACAACGGACTTTAAACTCATGCTGTTCAGCCCGGTCAGAATATGTTCAACCCGCTGGAATAAAAAGTGGCGCCGCTTGACGAATTCCGTTTGATTAAGCTTAACTTTTTGGGCGGCCGTAAAAAGAGCCAAAAACCTCTTAAACCAAGAAGTCTGCCGATCGGAAACCGGATTGTAGGGTACAATGATATAAAAACGTTTTGTCATAATATCGCCCAGTTGAACCAGCTCGGAAACATACTGACGGTATTCCGCCGTCTGAATCCGCAACAGCTCGTTAGTCTGCTCTTTTTCAATCTTTTTCAGATTATCCAAGTAACCGTCAATATCCAATTTGCGAGACTGAATCACGATTTGCAGCGGAAACTCCAAAAAATTTAAAAAACTAATGTAGGCGGAAACAATGGCGTTTTGTTCTTCGTCGGACTTAAGAGAAAAGTTAATGCTGGAAACCAGCAAGACTGCCCGCAGCGTGCCGTCTTTAAGCACCACACAGTCCTCTTTGATTTCGGCAATATCCAAATACCTTTGGGTAGATTCGTGTTTACTTTTTTTGACCGCTGGCGGCATAAAAATAAAAAATATTAATGAATAACTTCGGGCAAACCGACGGCTTCGCCTTGATAAACGCCGCCGGTATCAACAATGAGCGACAATTCAGCCAGCCGAGTGGCTCTGACTTTGTTTTTGGTAACAATCACCGGCGGCAAATCAACCTTTTTAACTTTACTGTATTCCTTGAGCTCGGCGTTGGAAAAATCTTTGCGCCAAATTCTTAACGCCGGCCGTTTAGTGGTTTGAACGATGTTTAGGATAAAATAATGGATTGGTCGGCCGTTAATTTTGATAAAAGCGACGCTAAAAGTCAAAACCGAAATAATGACAAATTCAAAAATAAATAGGGTAAAATCCGACAATTTGTAGGCAATAAAACAAAAACCACCGCCGACCAGTAAAATTATAAACTGCCGGACGGTAATTGGTCCGATAATTTTGTCTTCAACGTCAATAAATTGAGGGACGACAAATTGCTCCATAGAAAAATAAATTCTAAATTCTAATATCGAAATCCGAAACAAATTCCAAACCCGAATATTTAAATTTTAAAATGTTTTGGATTTTGGTCATTTGAATTTGTTTAGAATTTCTGATTTTCCCGCCACCTTTTTAATTTTTATTTTAACGAAGGCGGGACCCCGCCGAATGGCGGTGGCGTGCTTCGGATTTTTACCCGTTAGTATCTTAATTTCTGGTTCAAATCAGCGATGGCTTCAAATTCTTCATTGGTTAAAGTGGGCTGTTTTTGACTTTCGCGCTTGGTAATCACTTGGGTAACCGGAATTGTTTCCGCCAGGCTTTGATGACCAATAGCCAAATACAACCGGTTAACGTCACTCTGTTTCCAGGCATTAACCCCGGCGACCAAGTCGCTAAATGAATCTTGCTCCAATAATTTGATTTTAGCCAAAATGTTTTCCGCCGCCTGCTCGGCGTTGGGCGATAGCCGGCGAAAATCGGATAAAGTCAAAGATCGGATTTCGCCAACCGGCCCCAGCAGACGAGGACGGAATTTAACATCTTCGATTTTTGGTCTTTGATCGGAAAATTCAGTCTCGGTTCTAACCACTGGTCTGGAGACTGGCTTAACGGCGCTGATGACTGGACTAGCAGCTGGCTTAGCCGCGACCAGATTTTCAACCGGCGCGGTCTTGGCTGGAACGTCTTGACTAAAGACCAATCCGGGTGGCGATGTGGATTCAGGCTCTTGCAACAGTTGGTTGACTTCTTCTTTCAATTCAGCGAAAGGTTCGCGGCTGACCGACTGACGCATTTTATCGTCTAAATTTTGGGATTCTTCATTGATAATCTTAAGCACCTGGTCAACTTGCTGTTCGGTTAAACTGAGACCGCCAATCAGCGTTGAACTTAAAAGCGCTTCCCGGGTTTGAATTTGATCGCGCACTCCTTTAAGCCGGCTCTGAATGATGTTTTTAAACCGCCCGGCCAAAGCGGAATCGGAAAAATTGATATTGGCCTGAGTGACGATTCTTTCTATCTCTTGATCCAAATTCAAAGGTTCTGCCTTGGCTAATACTGATTTGGTCGGCAGCGGCTTCAGGGCCACTGGAGCGGCAATAGTCTCTTCTAAACTTTTAATTTGACCACTTTTTAAGGTTTTAAGCTGACCGGATTCGTCTTTAAAAATTATTTCGTCAACTAGAAATGGATCAACAATGTCTGGCTCACTTTTGGGCAAATTTTTGCCCTCGGCGTTATCTTGGGCTAACAAGGTAAAAAAATCATCATTTTGATTTTTATTTTGCTGAACCATATTATTTAGCTGTTAGCTAATAGCTGGTAGAAGTTAAATAAAGGGTATTGACCGCAGAGCTTGCTCCGCCCACTTCTTACGCAGTCCCGTAGAGGCTTTAAGTTTACTATATACGGGACGGGGTATTACACCCTTTTTGGCTCCTCGGCTCGGAAACGAAAAGTTACTGACTTTTCGTTTCACTCGCCCTACGTCGCCAATAAACTATTCCCTAAAAGCTGGCCGCTAAAAACTTATTAGATTCCCGCTGCTTTTCTCAGTTTAGCAGCTAAATCGGTTTTCTCCCAGCTGAAATCTTTGTCCGTTCGGCCAAAATGGCCATAGGCAGCGGTTTTTTTGTAAATCGGCCGCAATAATTTGAAGTGCCTGATGATGTCGCCGGGCGTTAGGGGGAAATACTGACGGACCAACTGAACAATTTTGTCTTCGCTGATTTTGGCTGTGCCCTGGGTTTTGACTAAAATGCTGATCGGCTCGGCCACACCGATAACATAGGCCAGCTGGATTTCGCAGCGCTGAGCAATGCCAGCGGCCACGATATTTTTGGCGATATAGCGGGCGGCGTAAGAAGCCGACCGGTCAACTTTGGACGGGTCTTTGCCGGAAAACGCCCCGCCGCCATGGCTGCCGTGGCCGCCATAAGTGTCCACAATAATTTTTCGGCCAGTCAGCCCGGCATCAGCCGGCGGCCCGCATTTAACAAACCGGCCGGTGGCGTTGATGAAAAACTTGGTCCGGTGATCCAAGTAACGGCCGCAAACCGGCTTGACTACTTTATTAATGATATCACGTTCAACTGTTTTTTCCGAAACTTCTTCATTGTGGCTGGCGGCGACAACGACCGTGTCAATTCTTTTAGGTCGGTTATTGACGTATTCCACCGCCACCTCAGCCTTGCCGTCCGGCCGCAGATAAGGCAAGGTTTTATTTTTTCTGACTAGCGCCAAGCGTTTGGTGATTTTGTGAGCCAAAACAATTGGTAGCGGCATTAGTTCGGGCGTCTCATCAGTAGCATAACCAAACATCAAACCCTGATCACCGGCGCCCTGCTGCTTAAATTTACCCCGACCGGCATCTACCCCTTGAGAAATATCCGGACTTTGTTCGTCAATTGCCACGATCACGCCGCAGTCTTCCCAGTGAAAACCAATCGTGTGATCGTCGTAGCCAATGTCTTTGATTGTTTGCCGGACGACTTTGGCGATATCAACATAACCTTTGGTTCTAATTTCACCAGCCACGACCACCAGCCCGGTCGTGACCAAAGTTTCAATGCCGGCGTGAGAATGGGGATCCTGCCGGATTAATTCATCAAGAATGGCATCGGAAATCTGATCACAAATTTTATCCGGGTGGCCCTCGGTGACGGATTCGGAGGTAAAGATATAGTCTTGATTAGACATTTTTTTAGCTTTTTAGGAGTTAGCTTCTTAGCTTTTCAAACTTAATATTTAATCTCTATCACCCTCTCCCAAGAGGGAGAGGGTTGGGGTGAGGTAATGAAAATGAAATAACTGAAATGTTCGTAACCTCACCTCTGACTCCTCTCCGATATCGGAGAGGAGAATTACTCCTCAAACCAATTAAATATTTTAGTTTTAACATCAAAATAAGCAACTTGTTTGTATTCCGGCTTACCTAAACTGACCAGGATATTGCCAACCTGCATGCCAAGCCGAGCGGCGTCGTTGCGCCCCAAACCTAAACGCTGTTCCAAAACATACCGCAAAAACAGTCTGACGAACTTGAACTGAGCCGGATTCTTTTTAAATTCGGCGGCTAAATCCTTGCCATATTGCCGCTCCCAAGTCACGGCCAAAAACTTAAAAAGCTTTTCGTCCTGCTGCAATATCGGCTCCAGATCCTGCTTTTGAGCCAAGATTCTTAGAATGGCAACAGTTTTAACAATATCCTTAGCCTGGACCGCCTTAAAAAATTCCGCCCGCAATTTAACGATATCGTCCCTTAACTTTTTAGCTAACTTACCCTCAACTTTCGCAATCTCTTTTTTTTGTTTTTTATCGCCCTGGTAAGCTAATAAAATTTCTTGCTCAGATGTTGACACGATTGCCGGAGGAGCATTGGACACAATCGGTTCAAGCAATTTTCGTTCCTTATTCGAAATTTGGAAATAACGCTGGGATGAAAAATCTTCAATAATCCCCTGCGAAAACATCTTTCGTTTTCCATCTTTATCAATAAAAATCACAGATTCTTCAAGGCCCTCAAGGCTTAATGAAGACTTTTTAATAAACTCTACAATCTCAATAAAATCTTTAACCACACGTTTCTCTTGATTCGTCAAATTCGGCAGCGTATTGAGTAATAAAAAGTATTCAGCTTTCGCTAAATTAGAAGCAACACCAACGCCGACTGAACTGATATAATGTTTAAGCCAATTTTGGGTTGTACCACGTTGCTCGCCGTCTCTTAAGGGCACCTTGGCGGTTGTCAGTTGTTCATTATTTTTATTGATTGCTTGATTGAGACGCAGTTTATACTCATCGCGTTTCTTGAGAACAAAAAAATCTAGGAGTTTCTGGCGAAGGTATTCAACGACCAGAAGCTCTGGATCATGCAAAGCCGCTGCCAATCCAAACTCAATAATTTTTAAGACTTCATCGTCAGAGCGATATTGCAAAGTCAAAAAATGAAGACGGGAGATAACGGCATGATATTCTTCCCGCATTCGAACTTTTTCTTCAGCTGGTAACTGATTAATTAACTGCTCAAAGGCGGCAACGACTTTATAGGCTTCGCGAGATTCACCATACCAAACCAAATAATCAACAAGCTGAGTAATAGTCTGCTTAGTATTTTTATCTTTTAACACTGCCGATGACTTAATGTCGTGTATTAGTTGAACCGGTTTTAGTCCATCGGCAAATCTGGCGGCAAGTTGAGTAATATTACTTTCTGGCATAGTACTTAAATTTTAGTTGAGATTAATTGCCGTAAATTAATATTAAGTATCATCCGATTTTTTAGGAGGGTAATAATTTCTTTTACCGGTCAATTTCCTTATTTCTTTTACCTGATCCAGCGCTACTGTTTTAAGGTCAGATAGCCGGCCAAGTTGGGACTGAGGATCAAGTCTAGAGCCACCGTCCGGCATAGCAGGAGTACGAGATTCATTTATTCCTTTTTTCAATGAAGCTATGACCTCTTTATCAATGCCAGGCGTCTTATCCAATTTTTCTACCACTTTATCAAGTCTGTCCGCTATGGCATTAAGAGCAGCGGCAAACCCACTGGAATCCCCCTTAGCCACCGCCTTCTTAGCCCGTTCTTCTTCCTTTTCAATTTCTTCACCATCATCAACAACTTCTTCTTTAGAACGACCGGCTGGCCGTGGTGCGGCCGCAGTCGGCTGAGCTTGAGCACTAGCTCTGGGCCGAGCGGTTGGTTGGGCCGCCGGTCTTTCTTTTTCACCTTCTTTAGCTTTAACGACTGGCTTATGAATCATGGAAGAGGCAACGCTCATCTCAGCCGCCAACTCATCATTCCATTGTTCAAGGTCTTTATGAATCGCCTCTTTAGTTTTAGCATCAAGATGACCGCCACCCGGTAATTGCCCTGACCGATCAGCTTCTAGAGTCGCCTCAGCTCTTTGGATATTACCAACAACCTTAATCGCTTTTTGAGTTTGATCTAAGCGCTGTTGATGCCCCTCGGTGGTCTTGATTTGATCAGTCAAATTCTGACGAGCCGTACCTTCGGTTTGTCGTTTTTCGGCCAAGCTGCGTTCAGCCTCCGTCACGTCTTTTCCACCCTTTTCATAATCGGCGGTGTGACCTCGAGCTTCAGCTCGTAAATCTTGGGCCGTTCTTCTGACGCCATCAACTTCCACCATCTTATCTGGTGCGGCTTCGGCCTGCTGGGTTAATTTGGACAACCGATCAACCTGCTGACGGCGGGAAGCCTGCATTGATTTTTCATAACTCAAGGCTTGTTCCGCTCTTCTAGTTTCGTCTTGGGTTTGCTTATAATCAGCTGACCGCTGGGTTACTAATTTGGAAGCACCGGCCACAGTTTGCTGGAGTTGTTGCTGACGTTGCTGGGCTTTATCTATATTTTGTTGATGAGTATTTTGACGCACGGCAAACCGGACTTCCGGACTGGCACTGACATCTTCCGATTTAATTGGCACTTTTGTCGGCTTCGGCTTCCTCTTAAATTTATTCATCAATCGGTCAACACTAACCCGCCACTCACTCGGAATTTGAGCCAAAGCGCCTTCTTCCACTTCCACTTCGGGTTTAAGCCTGATGGGTGTTTCCAAAGTAACACCTTGCTTATCCGCTCGCTCCTTAATGGTTTTAAGTTCTTCAGTTGACATTTTGCCTTCAGCTAACCGACGAGCTGAGTCTTCATTAGCTAATTCAACCTCACCCATCTGGTGGCCATGTTCTTTTTCTAGTTCAGTCTGACGTTTAGTCCGATATTCTTCTGATTGATTTTTCCACATTGATGTTTGCAAGCTGGAGTCTTTATCAATCTGGGTTAAATCAATGTGAGCATACTCATGTTGAATTCCTTCCTTGCCAGCGCCGGTATTAGCTAAAGCGATGGCACCAAGCTCTTCAGGTTTATTCAAACGAGCCTTGGCCGCTCGGATATTCTGAATTTGTTTCAAAGAATTCAGCCGCTCGGCGTTGCCTTTGCCCTTACCCACCTGGTTAGTTTCAGATTTAATTTCTGAAGCCAGCCCTTCATCATTCATCTCCGGATTGAACTTCAGTCGATCTTTTGATGCCCCAATTTGAGCCAAGCGGTGATCTAAGGCTTCTTGAGCCTGTAAGGCTAATTCTGTTCCTTGATCACTGGTTAAATCGGCAAAAGTAACACCACGCCGGAAGCCACCTTTTTCATCTTTTAAGAAATCTAAGCCCAACTCTTTGAAATCAAGCGCCATCATCCGGCTTTGACCACGGCCAAATTTATTAAAGCTCATGGCTTTAGGCAATTTCTGAGCTCGTTCATATTGCTTAAGGTCATTTGGAGATAGATGCTCAGCCTCTTGATATTCGGGCATCACGGTGTAGTCATCAACGCCCATGGCTTTAGCCCGCTGTGCCAACGCCGCTGTTTGATCATATTTTCTTTGATCAATAGCTGGCAAAGGCATTGGACCAGGTGGTGGCGTAGCTGCTGCCGGGGCTGGTGCTGGACCAGTAGCTGCTGCCGCTCGAGCGGTTGCCGCTGACCGATATGCCCGCACTGCCGCCTCGGCTGCTGACCGAGCGGCAACAGCATCATTAGGAGAGTTAATTAGCGACTGTCCAGCCGCCTCATACACGGCGCGTTGTAAACTTTTATTCCGACCAACAGCGCCAGTATTAATGCCATCTACGGTTAAACTGCCGTCAGCGTCAAGAATGGCTTGGTCTGGATGACTGGCATTGTGGCGAACAGCAGTACGGAAAGCTTTTTTGCTGTCGTAATAGCCTTTCTCGGTCGAGTTAACAAAATTCTCAACATCGCCAATGCTTTTCGCGTAATTAGAATCACTTTTACTGGCACCCGTGCGTACGTTTACGATATTTGCCAAAAATTCCTCGAGCTCTTCTGCTTGCTCACCGCTGATAGAGCCGTCTCTTATTAAAGGCGAAAAATGTCCAACAAGTTCATCAAGACTTTCCGTCAAACGCTGGCGGGTTTCAGGTTTCATGTGACTAATTTGTGCCATGATACCACCAGAAATTAATGGCAAAATCATGGAACCGGTTGAGTGGACTGGACCATGCGCTGAAGCGCCTAAATCATCAACTTGTTCAGTCAACACATCTTGGCTTTGGAAGGTACGAGCCAGAAAACGAGGATCCTTTTTAACGCCATAAGCTGCGGCGCGATTAGCCGCCTCCTCGGAATCAAGAAAAGCGTAGTCATCACCTTTACGCTGAGCCAAACCCTTCAGCCAAAGGTCGTTATTTTGTAAGCCAATTTGCCCTAATTTAACTCCAACCCGCGCTCCTTCTTTTTCACCAAACAAACCTGTTAGTAACGCCTTAGAGTTTTCCAAATTTACTGCCAGTCGATTTTCAGGATTGGCTTTAAAGTGTTCCTTAAATGCCGGCAAGTCCATTAGGGTAGAACTTTTCAAGGCTTCATTGAAATCATGATTTTTAGTCAATGTTTCTAAAGCGGCTTGAACATTGTGCTCCCGTCCTGATACGGCATGACCGTTTTTATCCAAGTATTTCAGCAGACGCCCAACCACCTCGTCAGCGTCCTCTGAACCCTCAAACTCTTTTTTGGCTTCACGCACCAAGGCATCATGTTCAATAGAAGTAAATTCGGTTTCTTCACCTTCAACACCAGGAATAAAACCGGCGACACGATGAAAAATATCCCGAGCGGCGGCTTCAGAATCGTTTACAGCCTGCTCTTCACGACGTGCGCGAAACTTCTTAAATGCTTCAGGCACTGTACGAAATTTAATACCACCCGCCTCAACCGCTCGGTCAAGACCGGCTTTTCTGGCAAGAAATCCCAGTCCAGGTGTTTTGAGCGCTAATTGCATCAGTGGTTTTTGGATAAAACCAGCCTGCAAATCATCGGCACGTCGAGCCGCCCATTTCCCTAAACCACTCCCTAAACCGCCAGCAAATCTTGCAGGTTTGGTTAATGCCGCCATCCCGGCCGACCGAATTTTGCCGGCCATGTTTCCGGCAAAACTGCCGCCGGCCACTCCCAGCTGCTGGGTAATCATCAATGAAGCCATGAGTAAACAAATAACGATAATAAAAGTAGTCAGTTCTTTGGGGTCAGCAATGGCCGTCAAAGGATTGCTGGATTCCAAACCGGCAGTAGCGTTAACATTAAAATCAGTTGGCGTAGAATTTTTGTCAAGCAATTCAGTGCTGGTGCCAATCGCCAAAGCCAGCCACAAGAAAAAGGCTAAAACCGGACCAACCACCACGTATTTAATAAATTCATCCCACCATTGCTGGTAATAATTTTGGGCCCGCTTGCCGCCCCAAGCCGTCAATAAGTAAGGTAATGGCGCTAGGACCAACAGCAGCCAAAGCATGACAATCCGAATGGCAAAAACCACCACCATCACCAACAAGACAATAATGGTGATAGCCAGCATTATCACCATGACAATCAAGGTGACGAGTAAATTCATTGGCGTACCTTCGCCTTTATGATAAAAAATAATTTTATCAATATGCAAAGCGGCGATTAAATTGCCTTCGCCAGTCACGGCGGCAAAAGCCGAAACAAAAGTCATCATCACTACCTGGCCAAAATCCAAAATCAGCCCGGCAATGACCAAACTAAAGTTAACCAAAATCGCCATAATCAGGACTTTGGGCAGTAATCTTTTGAAACTGTAAGACTCAATTTTTAAAATCGTGCCTAAGGCGATAATCAGTAGAATGACAACGAAAAATAAATTAACCACGTCGCGAACCAGCGTCCAGCCGATTTGGACCGGTGGTGAAGCAATAAAACCGTTGTATTTGACAATCGCCAGCAGGGCCCGAGTCAAGACGGCAATCAACCAGCCTTCTAGTTGAAAAAATGGCGTTAAAACCCAGCCGACTACATCGGCAATCAAGTTCTGAAGTGTATTTTCCTGGCCGACTTTGGTTTCTTGGGCTGGTTGAGCGGGGGTGGTAGCAGTGGTACCCCTAACCTCACCTTCAATTTTAGCGGCTTCGGCTCTTATACTATCTAATTGCTGGTCATTAAGCGTAGGGGCTGGACTCTCTCCGGTGTCTGGAAATCCTAAGGCAGGATTAACATTGTCAGTTCCAAAATCTCCTAAATCTGGACGTTGGGCATAAACCACTGACGGCGATAAAGCAACTGGGATTAAGACAGCAGCCGATAGACAAAAAGAAACCAAAACCAAAAAGCTTTTGGCGATTTTTTTTCTTTTTTGATTGTTTTGGCTGGGTAGAAACATTGGACTGAATAAAATTGGTTTATTTATCGTTGGCAAATCTTCTCCAAGAGATTACTTCGCTACGCTCGCAATGACACATTAATGAAAAACAACGCTGATTATTGCGGCGGGGCAATAATGATATACCACTGCAACTTGGTCCAGGCCGCTGGATTAGCTAAACAGCCATCGGCTGCTGGCTCGGCATTAACCTGATAACCCCAGCTGTTGCCACAAACACCGTCTGGACACTGGGCATTACTAGAACAGACTTTGCCGTTTTGGCTGCCGCCGCTGCAAAGATTGGCTAACTGGCGGGTAGTTGGATTAATTGAACCGTTGCACCAGCCCCAATTGTCAATTACTTGAATTTTGGGTTTAACCGCGCAACTATTGCGAGCCAGATTAATTAAGTCATCCGGCAAATCTTCTGTGCCGGTATTGCAATAGATGTCGTCACCTTCAGCGTTCCGGCCTAGAATGTCATAATAGTCATAAGAATGAGACAAAACATACGGATCATCAATATTTGACTTATCCCGCAGCGGCGTGCCGGAAACTACCGCGGTTTTGCCGTCACTCCAGTCAACTTTATAAGAACTGATAGGCAGCTGATTACTGTCAATCACCGGATTAAATGATAACGTCACGGTGTCGGACCCAAAAATTGCCGTGTTATCATCGGCCTGACCATTGACGCTGATATTAGTGACAAGCGGCGCGACGGCACAGGCTTTATCCTGGCTCCGGCTGTTATTGACAAGAGAACATAAGGTTGGAGGCACGTCCCAGAACAAGGACTCATAGTCACCCGGATCAGCCCGATCTACTTTTTCATACTGAGGCGATTCCGTCTTACAGGCGCCGGCCACTTGCCCGCCTGGCGCTGAACCGCTGCCACAGAAAGCGGGATTGGTCGCTGAAGCGCCATCAACACAAGCCTGACGGCAAGTACCTTGATCTAAACCGCAACCAGCGCCACTGCATTCCGGCGGCGCCGAACAACTAACACCGTCACAACGCTGACATTGACTGTCGTCGGAGCAACTGGAAACCGTAAAACTTCCGTCGCTATATAAACACCCAGTATTACAAGTCGCAGGCGCTAGACAGCTGACAGCACCCGGATAGCACTGGGAGTCGTCAGTACATTCCCGGCCGGCTAAAGGTGTCCCCTCCTGACAAATTCTTCTAAAGCCGCCGGTAATACCAATGCCACCTTCGGGCCAGACCCAGACGTTATAACTTTTAGCGAATAATTTTTGTAAACGGACCGTGGCCGCCTCTCGGTCACCAGTGACTTTAGTCCGATCCGGCAAATAACAGCCGGAGGTTTGGCCGGTACCGGCGGCATCACAGGAGTAAGGACTGCCGGCCCGAGCCTGGTAAGGCCACTCAAAGCTGGTATCTGGCGCCTCCACAAAAATCGGCTGGTTACCTAAATAAAACGTGTCATCACTGGTTACGGCCGGGTTGTCTTGGGCGTCGTCTTTAGAATCCCACTCGGCCGGATTTTCTACTGGGAAGGGCGCTACAACCGAACCAAATGGCTGGTAGTCTTGAATGTAACTGTAATTCAAGCCATTGACTTTATAAGTGCTGCCCGGACTGACGCGGGAAAGCCAGGCTTTATTCTGGCCACCGGCCGTGACCACCTGAACCAGCTCACCGCAATAAGCATAGGAGAACTGGAAATCCCACTCAAAAGTTCCGGCCGCGGCCGTATGGTCGCAGACGCCATATTCAATATTAATAAACGTGCCATCAGCGTCAAAGTTAGCTTTGGCATAAACAATAATTTTTGAGCCGTTTTGCAGACCACGATTGTAGCCCTGGGAACAATAAGTCTGGCTGGTCGCCGCTAATTTGGCGCGATGGGCCGCGGATAAAATTTCACCATTCGGGCCAAAACCATAAGTGGTGGTTTGCTCAAACAGTCTTTCTGGCAATCTAGTGCTGCCCTTAGTTTCATCACCTGAGTTAGAATTGTCATCACAACGAACAATGGCGCCACTAGGCGGTATGGGCGTAGAAAATTCCAAATGGTCGCCGGTTTCTTGACTAACACAATACTGAGCTGACTCTATTCGGTCATAATCACTGTAATTAATATTGTCTTGCTTTGGATCAATTGTATTAATTGTTGCCCCTGAGGCAATCCAGCCAATTTCCCAGTTGTTCTCCGGACTCAAACGAAAACCGGTAAAGTCATAGGACTCACCGCCAGTTGAAGAAACTAACTTGATATCAATAAAATTGGGCTGGCCTAAATCGCGGTTACCGGAAAAGACAAACAGTTCATTGCTCGGATTAGTCCACGGGCCAGAGGTTTGATCGGCCCCTGGCTGTTTAATACCGGTCGTGCCGGCGGAAATTGACAAGGGCGTAGAAGCCATCTTGGCACAATAGTACATCGGCTCACGATGCGGGAAAGCGTTGTATTGGGCAAAATTATCGCCCTTGGCTAAATCAATTGGCCACCACTGCAGACAGATCTCCGGATTGCGAGGATCCTTTTCCAAGCAATAACCCGACCAGCCGCGCTGTCTGGTGCCTTCGGAATCAGTGTATTCGCAAGACAATGAATCGCTTTGGGGAAAAACCCGGCAGGATCGACTGACGTATTCCGGCTGCCACAAATCTTGCTGAGCCAGGTAGCGATCGGCAATGCGTAAAGCGGGTAACAAACTGACATTGTCAAAATAGGTGCTGCCTTCCAGCGGGGCAATGGAAGCACCAACGTCATTATTTAACCTAATTCTTAATTGAGAAAATTCTCCACTGTTAAATTTAACCGTCTTGGTTTGCCAGTTGAGCCGAGCGCCGCTGCTTAAAGTCTCTAACAGTGATTCTATTTGATCGCTATTCGGATCAAAACCGTAAACTTCGGCCACCGCCTGAGCCGTCTCGGGTTGAAGATTTACGGTGTTAATATCAAGAGACAAAATATAATCGGTGTTTTTGGTTACATCAATAAATTCCGACCTAACCAATTTATCAGAGTTAACTTTCAAAGATCCCTGGCCTAAAACGGCCACGCCTTCACTGACTAAAGTACTTTGATAATCAAAGACGACTCGGAAATCAGTAATGTCCCAGGATTTATTCGGATTTTCTCCTTCCCAACCGATTGGGTAGCCGTCCCGGCTCCAGTCTTCAAAATTACCGTTAGGCACTATAGCCACCCCGCCGATTTCGGTCATTAAATTGTAAGGATAATAGCCGCTGATCGTGCTATCGGGTTGAGTGAAATTGGTAAGAGTAATGCCGGCTCTGGCATAGCCGGAAATATTGGCCAGCCGTTTGGCGTCGCCGACTTTAGCCGTTAAATTATACAAGGAACTGCTGTCAGGCAGAACGAAATTATTAACTAATTGCCTTTCAGGGAGAACGAAACTATTACAATTGCCTTTCTCATCCAAAGAGTCGCAGGCGGCTAATTCCAGACAGAAGTCTCGTTGCTCGCCCTGCTCGTTGAATGATTTAATTTTTGTCCGGCAATCCAGCCATTGACCGCACTCACGATCCGGCCGGACTTTCAAAATCACATTTGAGTCGCAACTGCCGGCACAACTGGCTTGGGGCACATTAGCATTTATGCCACCGCCACTAGTATCGGCATCAAATTTTAAATAGGAATTATCCGACTCGTCAATTTTGTAATTAACCTGACTGCGGTCGTTGAGTAAAACACAGCCCAGATCCGGATCAACGACACCGTTGCAGTCGCGGCGGTCAACGGAATCGGCTAATTGGAAATATTGGCCAACCTCTTTGACTGAAATTTCTTTCATTAGCCATTCCTTCAGCCGGCCAACGCCGCCGGTACTTTCACTAGTTTCAGCCACTACGACTTGGCATGAGTTATTGCTGGCTAGGCCGCTGGCCGTGGCAAACCGGCCGGAGAATTGCCGCTCATTAGGCAAGTTACTCCGACCACTCTCGCCCCAGTCGCCGCGATAAGCGGTTGGCGGAATCATAAAGGTATCGGTCGCACAACGCTCAACGCCGTTGGCGCTTAAGGCATCGACGCAATCACTGTCTTCGGAACAGAAAATTGAACCCTGAGTAACCGGGAAATTGGGGATCACTTCGCCCTTACTATTGACGCAAATACCTTGTCCGGCCGGGATCAGAGAATTATCAAACGAACTCAAGCCTGGACAATTAGCGACGCCGATAAATAATTTATCAGTGTCGTTAATCATCGGCGGGTCATCATTGGCAATATTAGTGAATGACAAAACGTAAGGCGTATTCTGTTTTAAAGCCACCTTTTGCTGCAAATAATTAACGCCGGTTTCAGAATTACTGACGTTCCAGCCGTCGGGGAGGTAGTTGTCGTCAACGTCTTGATCTAAGTCGGAATTGAATAGTAGATTCTTGGCAATATTACTGACCGGATCAATAAACTCAGTGCAACTGGACATCTCCGCCGGACAAAGACCGGCAAAACCGTCACTCGGGTGGACAATGCCTAAAGGCGATTGATCAGCCGGACAATCCGGCTCAGTTGAGGTTGAACCAAGACGGTACCAGCCGGGTTTTTCGCCACTGGCAACGTATTGACAAACCTTGTTGCCCGGATCTTTAAAATAACTAAAGCCAGCGCCGGTTTTATATTCCTCGCAGCCGACTTCATTGCTGCCGCACAAAGAACTCTGGTAATCATTGGGGTTATTAATCAAATAGATATCAGAGTAACTAGAGACATTGCCGTTCTGATCAATTGTCGGCGAACCAAAGCGCTGGCAACCAACCGCCTGAGCGCCGCAACTGAATTCCGGCCGATTGACAATATGAATTACTTCATCAGCCGGCACCACCACGTTAGCCATCGGGTCGGCCGTAAAGAATTCTTGTTTATAGGGCGAGAGGGAATTGTGAGTGTCAACAAAAGTCTGGCAACCAACCGCCGCCTGCCGACAAAGCCGGTCAAAGGATTTTAAGTTATGAACCTGGTTTTGCGAATCAGAATACTGTTGACAACCAAGCATGAATTGAGGTGAAGGCTTTTGAGGCGTCACGAACGGATTGGTATCGCAACTGACCGGCGTCTGCCAGGAATCCTTGGCCACATAGA
>Ga0155034_124_pt1 | contig 21768 bp, 18 predicted proteins | sample RifCSPhighO2_01_FD_106002 | JGI IMG/M metagenome (GOLD analysis project Ga0155034, IMG submission 106002) | Candidatus Buchananbacteria bacterium RIFCSPHIGHO2_01_FULL_44_11 | reverse complement strand
TTGTCATCAGCCAAATCATTAAAACTGCTTTGTCGTTTTTGGGTCTGATTTTTGTCATTTTAATCATTTACGCCGGTTTCCTTTGGCTGACTTCAGCCGGCAATGAAGAAAAAATTACTAAAGCCAAAAAAATTATGGTCGCCGGTGTAATTGGCCTGGTCATTGTTTTATCCGCTTATGCTATTACCATTTTTGTCTTAGAGAAATTGCTCCGAGCCACCGTGGAACAAAGAAGTATTTATTTTGCCAGATAGTATTAAATAAAAAAAGACGGCCGGAGCCGTCGCAAACTAGCCAGATTTGAAAATTTGAAAGATCGAGTGTTCGAGTTAAGGTGCGATGTAGAAAAAATCCAGAACCTCACCTTGGCGCATTGAATCACCCTTGGCCCGGTTAACCTCGTGGTAACCGTAAACATAAGGACGTTGATGCCCAAGGATATAGACCCGGACATTGTACCAGCCGGCCGGTAATTGGATGTCGGCCCGACCCGGGACCACTCCTTGACGCGGCGGGACCACCTGCTCCAGCGACGCTTGCCGGCTCTCGAACTCAAACCGCACTGGTTGATCCCGGTAATTAAACAGGGCGCCGATATAGCGCATAGCCGGATTAGCCAGCGAAGTTGACTGGCTGACCAAGCCCGGACCATCGGCTTGATAGCTTTCACCGACTCGTTGCCAGTAAGTCTTGGTGGAGTCGTATCGGGCCACTTCAGCGCCGGTCCGAGCCTCCCCGACCCTGGAATAAGCGCAGCCCACCAGATAAAGCAGGCTAGCGACCAGCAATAAAGACCAAAGCAGTCTTTTCATCATCAGCGTCCTCCTTTGGACTTGGACTGAGATCGTTAATTGTAGCCACTAAGATCTCGAGCCACCGCATTGTAGCAGTTAATGATAATTTTGTCAATCATCAACTAATTAATTTAAGTCGGCAAATCAATTTTAAAATTAAAAATATGAAAAAACTTTTGCTTCAAATAATTTGTTTAATCAGTCTTGTGTCTTTTGCTTTCCTACCAATAATGATAATCGCCGCCGAAGAAGATGATAAGAATCCAGCCAGCCCCAGCTTAGCCGGTGATATTAATCAACAGCTGCAGCCGGTCGGCGATGTCTACGGCCAAACCGGCACGATCAGCGAGTCATCATTGGCTGAAACTGTTGCCGAAATAATCAAAGCCGTTTTGGCCCTTCTGGGCATCATCTTTATCGCCTTAATGGTTTATGCCGGATTTATGTGGATGACTTCAGCCGGCAATGAAGACCGAGTGGAGAAAGCCAAAAAAACCATTGTCGCCGCCGTCATTGGTACCGTTATTATCATCTGCGCCTATATTATCACGGCTTTTGTCATCAACAGCTTGCAGAGCGCCACGGCCGGCTAAATTCTTCCCCCCTTAAACAACCCAGATTTTTATAGCGATGGGTTGTTTTTTGTTGGCTAAAAACTTAAAATACTATTATATGCCTAAACCTGATGCCGCCAAAAAAGCCGTGATTCTAGCCATCGCCGTCTATACCTTGATTTTTGGCGCCCTGACTCTTTGGAAATACTTTAACTTCGCTTACAACGCCATGGATTTGGCGATTATTAACCAAGTTTTTTACCATTCCAGCTTGGGTAATTTATTTGGCTCAAGCATTCATGCGCCGACTTATTTGGGCGACCACTTTAGCCCAATACTGCTGCTGCTTTTACCAATTTATCTGCTTTACAAAAGCCCAATTACTTTATTGCTTCTCCAAACCGTAATTTTAGCTTTAAGCGCCTGGCCGCTTTATTTAATTACTAAAAAACTTTTAAGTCAGCCCTGGGCGGCGGCGGTAAGTTTAATCTGGCTGCTTAACCCTTTTGTCCAAAACATCAATCTATTTGAATTCAGTTTTCTGCCCTTAGCCGTGTTTTTTATTTTTTGGTCATTCTATTTTTATCAAGATAAAAACTTCTGGCCGTTTGTCGCTCTAATCGGCCTGGCGTTGCTGGCTCGTGAGGATGTCGCCCTGGTTACTATGACGTTTGGTTTTCTGGCGGTCTTAGAAAAAAGAAAATTAAAATGGTCACTGACGCCGATAATCTTAAGCGTGGCTTATTTTATCCTAAGTTTAAAAATTACCGCTCTTTTTGCTGATGCTGGACAATATAAATTCTTGGTTTATTATTCTTGGCTCGGCTCAACGCCCTTAACCTTTATCCAAAACGCCTTACTCAAACCCTGGTTGATAATTAGCCACCTAGCCCAACTGCCAACTTTGGAATTTATCTTAGCCGCTCTATTACCCTTTGCTTTTCTGCCACTAGTCAAACCAAAAAATCTTATCCTAGGATCGGCGATTTTAGCTCAGCTGGCCTTGGGCTCGGCAGGCCTATCGGCCACTTTGCTGTACATGCACTATGCCTCTTTGTTTTTGCCGGCGCTGTTTATCAGCTTAATTTACGGCTTGGATTATATTATTAACCAAGGTGAAACAACAAAATCAACCATACTAAGATTGATAAGACAAGAAAAAAAGATGGCGGCTCTGTTATTTTTTATCACTGTTATTTATGCTTCTTTGACTTTAGGGCCGCTGCCGGGCAGCGTCAACCAGCTGGCACAAAACGGACTGAAGTGGACTCAAACTGAAGCTAAAAAGGAGTTAATAAAAAAAATACCGCCCCAAGCTAAAGTGGCGGCGACTTATGACTTTCTGGCTAATCTGTCGTCTCGGCCAGATCTTTATTCTTTTAACTACGCTTTTTTGGGTCAAAGACAATTTTTGAGCGAAGATTACCAACTACCGGCTGACACCGAGTATCTACTAATTGATTATAAAAATTTAATCAGCTATCAGCTCCAATACCAGCAAAATCCCTTTTATCAACAACACTACCAAACCGCGCTGGCGGGCTGGGCCAAGACCCTGGATGGCTTTGGCCTAATTGCCCTAAATGACACTTTGGCTCTTTACCAAAAAGGAGCGGAAAATCAATACAATTTAGTGACTCTACTACCCAGTCGGCCAAAGATTGAGATGGCTTTTGACATTGTAATCAGCCAGGAATTAGAATTCCTCGGTTACAACCAATTAAAAAATAACCACTACCAATTGTTTTGGCAACCACTGAAAATTACAACTGTCCCCTACCGCTTCCAGTTGAGTCTATGGCAAGATGGAAAAAAAGTTAAAGAAAAAATTTACCCGCTGGGCTACGACATTTTAGCGCCTGGCCTTTGGCCGATAGACCAAATTGTCCAGACGGACTACTGGTTTAGTGCCGACAAAACTTTATCGGCCGGTGATTACCAAGTGACAATCAACTTAGTCGCAATTATTAAAGGCGGCTTAGACATCAACGGCATTCGCTCAGCTGAAGACACGATTGATCAACTGGAAACTTTGGCTGAGCCAATCGCTTTGGGTGAAATTACGGTTGAGTAACCTGATAAATTTCAACGCCAGCGTTCCGATAAACTAATTGCAAATAATTTTTATTCGCCGGATTAAAGTTAGCCGGCGTTTTTTTAGACTGAGAAAAAAACAAATAATCAATGCCGTTTTTGACTAAAAATTCCTGCTTTTGAACGTCTTGTTTATCCGTGCCAAAAAACCACTGCCAGAAATAAGCCTTGACCGGGTAGTCAACGGTTTCAATCTCATGAGCCAAATAAACCGCCTGGTTGGCCAAGCCAGGGATGAATAAAGATAAAACCTGATCATTGGCTAAAACTTGCTGGTTTGAAACCAGAGTAGCCAAATGCTTGATAGCGGCAATTTCATTTTGCGAAAGATAAAAATAATGTAAAACCGGCTCCGGCTTTAGGCTGAAGTAATAAATATCCCGGGTCAGATTAAAAATGTTGGAAGCGGCTAATATTACAATAAAAATCATCACCGCCAAATACTGATTGCCCAGCCAAAGACCGTATTTGTCTAAATTTTTAGGCGTTAAAAATTTGTCCGCCAAAAAAAACAAGGCCACCACCGAAAAAATCGCTAACGGCAAATGCAAACCCTGGGTATAGCGGCTTTGAAACTGAATAGGAAAATTAACCAAAGCCACGGAAACCAAAAGCCAGCTCAGTAAAAACAGGAAATAATGATTCAGCTCTCTTCTTTTTATCAGCCAAATAATACCCAGAACCGCCAGCGGCCACAAAAAGCCGTAACCGATGATAATAAAAATAAACGGCGGGGCAATGGTGATGTTTTGGCTGGCCCGTAAAGCCATGATTGGATTGTTAGCTAAAACCCAAAAATGGTAAAAAATCGCCGGGCTGCTGATGATGATAAATAGCATGAAATACCCGGCCTGGAGCCAAAGAATTTTTCTGTTTTTTAAAATCAAGAAAAAAAGATACAGACCCAACGTGGCGAAAACCATCGGGATGTAGAAAGGATGGAAGTTAAAATAAACCAAGGCTAAAACTCCGGCGGTTAAGACGTAGCTCAGACGCTTCTCTAAAAAAGAAAAAATCATCAGCCCAAAGATAGCAATCATCAAAGTTAAGGAAGCGATAAAATGCGGGGTTTTATAAAGGGTTAAAAAAACAATTGACTCGGGAATCCAAATATCGTTTGGCGTCCAGTAGCCGGGTTTATCGGCTAAATCAAAGGCACTGATTTGACCGAGAAAATAAACGCCCAGGCCGGCGGAAAAAAGAAGGAAAAAAAGACAAAACTTTCTTTTTTTCGGCTCGCTAAAAAATAAGCCGATAAAACAATAAACCGCGACGATAAAAACCGGAATCAGTAACAAACGGACAAGGTGAAACGCCAATGCCGGTGGTAACAAAAAAACTTTAGCGATTAGGCCGGTCACCAGCCAAAAAACATTAAACATGCCAAAGGGCTCAGGCTCGGTCGTGAACAAATCATTAATTAAAAAATTACCTTGCTTAACCTGATTAATATAAGAATAATAAACCGGATTATCGGCCGGGGTTAAGCTAGTTAAACCGTTATAGCTAAAACCGGCCGGGGCGACCAAATAAGCGTACAGATAAGGCACGCCGGTAATTATCACTAAAACCAAACTCATCAAAATGATGAACCGCCATTCCGACTGAGTGATTGACTTAAATAATTCTTTCATAATTTATCAATAACGGGCCTGGGCAAAAAGCGGCCGAGTAAAATCATAAGACTTGGTAAATCTGAACTTGGGAGTTAGAGTAAACCTCTTCCAAATAGGACTTAGCCGCCGGATTATAGCTGCCTAAACTTTTCTCCAGCGGGCTGTAAAAAATATAATCAATCTGCCGCTCAGCCAAAAAATCTTTTTCCATCGGCTCAGCCCGGTCATGACTAAAAAACCAAGCCACGGCCTGCTGTTTAAATAAATAATAAGGAGTTTCCACGCCGTGGCCGGCATAAACCCGCCGGCCGGCATAAGCCGGAATCAAATTAACGCCCTGATTGTCAATATTAAGTACAATACTGCCAGCGTCAGTTTGTTTGAGCCACGTTACCGCCTCAATAATTTCTGGCTCAAGATAAGCCAGCTGAGCGCGATTCTGATAAATCACAAAGTCCACGGCCAATAAAAACAAAGTGGAACTGATTAATAAAGCGCCGACGACAAAAATAATAGTCAAGCGCTGAGTGAACAAAAGCTGGCTCAAGCGATTCTTGCGCCGGCTCAGCCAGGCTCCAAGACCGAAAAGCCCAACCGTAGTTAAAACCGCTAAGGGAAAATGCAGCCCTTCGGTTAACCGGCGCTGAAAGTTAACCGGCGCGTAAATTAGCAGCAACTGAACCACGGCCCAACCGACAACTAAAAGCCAGGCGGTACCTTGATTGGTAAAACTAAAATTTTTGTTTTTAACTAAAAAATAAAATCCGGCTAAAGCTAAAGGCAATAATAAGCCGTAACTAATCAGCATAATTAAAAACGGCGTGGTCGGCGTAATATTCTGCAACGCTTTTTGGCGCATGACAAAATCAGTCTGAATTAAATAAGAATAGTAAAAAACCGCCGGCGCCGAAAAGATCAATAAAACAAAATAATGCGCTAGCAATGGCCAAAGAATTCTTTGATGCCAAACCAACAAACTGAGAAAATAGACAAAAACAACGCCAAAAACCGTCAAAACGTGAAAAGGATGAAAGCTGAATAAAACCAAAGCGGATAAGCCGGCGCCAAAGCTGTAACGGAATTTAACGGTTTGAACAAAAATCAAGGTTAATAAAAAAACCAAAAGCAGCAAAGTTAAAGAAGCAATAAAGTGAGGTGAAGTATAAAGCGTAAAAAACGTATTACTTTCCGGCACCCACAAATCCATCGGCCAATGGAATTGACCGCTAAAAACGTTTTTGGGATAGATAATGAAATAGTGAACCAAAAAAGTGCCTAAACCGGAGGCAAAGGACAGCAAAACCAAAGAAACTTTGCGTCTTTGTGAGTCAGCGAATAAACAAGCTAAAAACAAATAAGCGACCAAATAAAAAATGGGGATCAGAGCCGTTTTAACTAGATTGAAAGCCACGACACCGGACAAACCAAAAAATTTGCCGACCAGGCCAACTCCAAGCCAAAAAATATTTAAAACCGGCCGATGAACTTCGGCGGTAAATAGATCAAAAAATAACCAGTGACCCTGGGTTGCCTGCTCTAAATAAGAATAATAAACAAACCAGTCATTAGGCAGAGCAAAATGAATACCGGTAAAAACCGCGCCGGAAGGCGTATTCAGCCAACCATATAATAAGGGCAGGTTAACAATGATCATTACGCCTAAAACCAGGCGGACAAAAAACCGCCATTCGGAGCGGCTGATAGTTTTTAAAATTTGAAGTAAAGTCATAGTCTAGAACAGGCAAAGTTAACGGCGTTTGCCGACCGATTTAAAGCGCAATAAAATTACCTGCCAAAAACTTTCCAAAATTATTTTGAAAGAAAATTTTGATTTACCTTGCAACCGCTCGGTAAAAACAATCGGAATTTCTTTAATTTTAAAACCGGCCCGATAAACTTGATAAGTGGTTTCAATTTGAAAATTATAGCCAACCGAACTGAGACTGGCAAAGTCCAGCTGTTCTAACACTTGGCGGCGGTAGCATTTGAAACCGCCGGTTAAATCACTAATTAACAGACCCAAAATCAGCCGGGCATACCAGTTACCAAAACGACTGATTAAACGCCGGACCAGTCCCCAATTTTTTACCCCGCCACCGACAATATATCGTGAGCCCAAAACCAGATCAAAATTTTCAATCGCCTCTAAAAAATCGGGTAGATAGCGGGGATCATGAGACAGGTCGGCATCCATCTCAAAAATATAATCCGCGCCCTCGCTTAAAGCAACGCCAAAACCGGCGATATAAGCCGGCCCCAGACCGAGTTTAGCCGGACGATGCAAAATTTTAAGATTAGGATATTGCCGTTTAACTTTTTCTACCATGGCGCCGGTGCCGTCGGGCGAATTGTCGTCAACCACTAAAACGTACAAATCATTAATGGCCAGACTAAAAATCCGTTCCAACAACAAAACAACGTTATCTTTTTCATTATAGGTCGGAATGACAATGTAAGTTTTAGCCATAAAAATTAGGGCAACTGCTTTCTTAAACGCCAGATCTCCCTAAAATAATTAAGGGCTAAAGAAAACACTTTAACCCGGCTTTTATCCTTAGCCGTTCTTGGCTCAACCCAAGTAACCGGGATTTGCTTGATTTTGTAGCCCAATTTTTCAGCCAAAATTACCAGCTCGGAATCAAAAAACCAGGCCTGATTTTTCACTTGAGCCAAAAGTTTTACTCTCACCTGATGATTAACCGCCTTAAAGCCGCAGGGCGCGTCATCAATTTTTACGGCAAGAAACATTTTTAAAACCCGACGATAGACAAACGAAACCAGGCGACGAAAACCGGAACGCTTAATCTTAGACTGGGGATCAAACCGGTTGCCACAAACTAAATCGTAACCGGCGCTGATACCCTCGACCAAAGCCGGTAAAGCGGACAGGTCGGTGGCTAAATCGGCATCCATAAAACAGTAAACATCAGCCGACGACGACTGCCAGCCGCTTTTAATGGCAAAGCCTTTGCCCTTTTGATCAATGCCCAAATAATGGACGGCCGGATATTGGTTAGCTAAGCGTTGGGCGATTTGACCGGTAGCGTCAGTTGATTGATTGTCAACAATAACGATTTCAAAATCTGCCTTTAAATTTTTTTGGCAAAAATCAAGAATCTTGAGAATATTAGCCTCTAAAACTTTTTCTTCATTATAAGCCGGTACGACAATAAGCACTTTCACATTGATATTTTTAATTTTTAATTGCTTGCTCCATCAGTTGTTGATAATGAGACGACCAAAATCTATTTTGCAAAAACAAATGCATCGTGCCTAAATAGGTTTGGAAAACCTTGTCTTTAAAGCCGGCCAACTGATCGGTCATTGAGCCGCTCAAGTCATGCTTTTCATCGCGGTCAGAGTTTAGGTTGTAAAAAAACTGATAGGTCTGGCGCAAATCCGAAATAAACTTATAATCCCCTTGGCGCAGCGCCATCATGCACTTACCGAATTTTGACATGGAATAAACAAACGAATCGGCGTAAGCCAAATTCGGCTTAATTAAACTTTGGCCAATAAAATGATTAAGCACGTCAATGCCGAGTAAATCTAAAATAGTGGGCGTAATATCAATATGACTGCTGATAGTATCGCGCTGACCATTTAGGTCTGGCCGGCCGAGGATGACTAAAGGCACCCAAACATTTTCCTCAAAAACATGGTTGAAATTACCCTTATTAAAAATCCGTCTTTGGCCCAGGGGCTGGCCGTTGTCGGCGGTAATCAGGACAATTGAATTTTTAAACCAATCTTTATTTTTATTTTGTTCAAAAAACTCCCCCAAAGCCTGATCGGTATAATGCAAAAGGTTTAAAATTTTGTTGCCAAAATCATCTTGGACATATTGCTGAACAATGTCGTCTTCGGGCAAATCAAAAGGGTGGTGGACCGCCAGGCTGTAAACTGTCAAAAAGAACGGCTGATCAGCTGGTTGGTCTAACTTTTTAGTTATTTCGGAAAAAAGCTGGCGATCGGTAATCCCCCATTTATTTTCATCCTGATTGCCAAACTGTTTTTTGCCGCTAAACTGCTGGAAGCCAAGTTTTTTAAAAAGGGCCGGTTTATTTAAAAAATCCAGATCGCCGGCCTGCATCTCCAAAGTTTGATAGCCAAATTGCTGCAAAATATTGGGTAAGCACAAAAGGTCCAAACCGGACTCATAAATTTCATTACTGGCCGGGTCAGGGTACGGATAGACTGAACAAAGTGAGCTGGCAATGGAACTGATGGTGTCAACGCCGTTGCTGTAAAAATTTTTGAAATTTAAGCTTTGGCCCAAAAGACTATTAAAATTGGGTGTAATCTCAGGATCGGCCGACTCGTTGAGCTGGGTGTATTCCGCACCAAACGACTCTAAAACAATCAGAATAACATTAGGCTTGGCATCGTCCAGACCGTTGCAGTTTTCATCAACTCCATTGTTTAGTTGATCAAAGGCGCCGGGATGAATTTGCGGATTAGTGTCGTCGCAATCTTGAACTAATAAATAGCCGTCTTGGTCATTATCCAAGCGGCACTCAGCTTGTTCTTTATTTAAAGCACAAAAAACATGGGGACTGGCTTTAACCAACGGGTATTGATCGTCTAAATAAACCTCGCCGCCAGGCAAAGACTCGGGACGAAGCAATGGATTATTAAAAACGGCCGATTGAAGGCCGGAAGCGTTACCAGTCACCGCCTCAGCAACACAATGATAATAATCTTTGGTTGAGGCGATATAAACAAACAAATTATTGCTTAAATCCTCGGCCAGAACGTCGTTAATGACTAAAGCCTGATTCGTCTGATTTAAAATAAAAAACAAAATAAAGCTAAAAAATAAACCAAGCAATTTTGGTTTAAAACGACCAGCATTTTTAAGGCTAACCACTAAACAGTAGTTAACGACAATAAACAATAGGAACAGCAGGCCAAAAACTAACAAGCTATAAAAACTTAAAAAACCGCCAATCGAGCTGAAAAAATATTTCAGCTGAAACAAATAATTGAAGGTCCAAAGATGGGCGTGAGAACCGGCTAAGGAAAAAAATAGGATGTCAACAAAATAAGCAAACAAAAATAGCAGTTCAAAAGCGCAGATAAAAACGTACCAAAATTTAAACCCAACCAGGTTCAGCCCTCTTGGGCCGATGGCTAAAGAAACCAAAACTAGGGCGAAAAAAAAGGGCAGGACAAAAATCAGATCTTCAATCAGGCCATAAAATAAAACGGCTAAGCCACCGGCTAAGCCCAAAGAATGGTTAAAACCATTGGCAAAAATCAAAAAAATTCTTAAAGCTGTGAAGCTGAGCCAAAAGAAGACAGCGTTAAGAAAAAACAAAAACATTAAGTTTTTATCCGCTAACCGGCGGATTAGTTTGGCAATAATCATTCAATTACTTTATAAACTCGGGCCTCCTGATTTTCAAAAACTTTTTGAAAAAAAATGTTATTAGCCAAATTGCGGTCAAATTCGGCGTTAGAATTAAAATCAACAAAAACATAGTCGGCGCCAAAAACATTTTTGATCATCGGCTGCAAATTTTGATTTGATTTCCCGGTTGTGATCTCTACCCAGCTTTGATGCAAATCTTGATCATAGGTATACATAAAAGTCGGGTCCAAACCGACCAGATAGCGGTTGTGGCTATTATGATAAAAAAGCAGGGGGAATTCGTCCCAATCACTGTGAAAAACAATTGAGCCGGGCGGCGTGTTTTCTTTTAACCAATTGGCGGGCTGGCTGAACTTAGTAAAAGAAAAACCTTGGCGGTAAGAATCTTTAACTAGCATTAGATCGCGGATAAAAATTGAGGAAAATAACAAAAATAAAATCAACGGTAATGCCCAGCTAAGGTTAACTAGTTTTAACTTAGCTAAAAATTTTGCCGGCCAGACCGAGAGATTGGTTATAACCAAGCCGGAAAAAACCAGGGCGAAAGGCACGAAATACTCAATATTACGCCGCGATTTTAAAGTCAAAATAAAAAATAGGAGACTGAAAATTAAAAAAGTCCAGGAATAAACGGTTTGTTTTTTACGGTAATAAATAAATAAAGTCAAAGCGGCGATAAAGACAATAAAGAAAGGCAAAGCGCCCAAGAGCAGCTGGCTGAAAGAAAACGGGTACCACTCGCCGCCGACGCCAATCACCGACTGGTAATTGACTAACGCGATCTTAAAGGTTTGCTGCCAATAAAAATAAAGGTTGCGGGGAAAATAAGGACTAAAAAACACGCCGGCGGCCAAACCCAAAATGACGCTGAAAAGCAAAAATAGACTCTGGCCGTTAGCTTTGTGCCTGATTCTTTGAATGATCAGCCAACCGCCTTGCCTTTGATAAATAAACCAATTAACCAATAGATAAACCGAACTGAGAACCAAAAGCAGCGGCCAGCCGGCGTAAAGCCAGACGTAAAGCCAGGAAGCGAAAAGTAAGCTCAGATAGCGGCGGTTAAATAAAAAATACAAAGCTAGAAAAAGCAAAATTAAAACCACGGCCTGAGCCTTGGCTAAATTCAGCCGGAAGATAAAGGGATTAACCGTCAGTAAAAACAAAGCGTACCAAAGAGCGCCCTTCACTTTTAAGCTGCGCAGAAGCCAAAAGAACAAAACCACAAATAAACTGGCAAAAAAAATGGTGGCCAGCTTTAGCCCCACCAAGGGCGGCAAAATGCTGACAAAAGGAATAAGCAAAATATGGTAAAGAAGATGATGATCGGTATAGTCATAACGCAAGGTGGTCGCCGACAGCCAGGGGAATTCGGTTACCACACCCTGGTCCCGCAAGACCTGGGCCATCTTGGCATGGTAGAAAGAATCCGGGTCGGCAAAAGTCGGGTCAAGCTGCAGATAGGCAAATAAGCTAAAAGCTAGGGCAAAAAGCAACAGATACCAAAGATATTGGCGCTGGTTAAAAAAAATAATAGCTCGATTAATTACCCTCATATCCTACTGATTGTCATAAGCTAATTAACAAAGTCTGGCTAAACATTACCCTTAAATTATACTAAAATTTGATAAAATATGGAAGTCAAAAAATTGAAAGAAAACGGTAAATTTGTTAAGATGAAAATGATTTTTAAACTCTAAACTTTTTTATGTCTGGTCATTCTAAGTGGGCTCAAATCCACCGCCAAAAAGGCACCGCTGATACCAAACGCGGCGCTTTATTTACCAAAATGGGCAATGCCATCACGATTGCGGCTAAACTGGGCGGTGGCAACCCGGAAACTAACTTTAGGCTCAGACTGGCCATTGACCAGGCCAAGGTGATTAATATGCCCAAAGATAACATTGACCGGGCGATTAAGCGCGGCACCGGGGAACTGGGCGGCGGTACCATTGAATCGGTGACTTATGAAGGTTTTGGCCCGGGCGGCATTGCTTTTATTATTGAAACTTTAACCAGCAACCGCAACCGCACCAGCGCGAACATTAAACACACGCTGACTAAATACGGCGGCAGCTTGGGGACGCCAAACAGCGTTCGCTGGTTTTTTGGCCAAAAGGGCATAATTAGAATTGAAAAAATTGATGAAAACTTGGAATTAGAGTTAATTGACGCCGGGGCCGAAGACATTGTGACTGACTCGGACGGGGTGGCCGTCTACACTCAGCCCAACGATTTAAAAAAAATCAAAGACCGACTGGAAGCTAGGGGTATAAAAACAGAATACGCCGAGATTGAGTGGGTAGCCAAAGAAAAAAAAGAAGCGGCCGGCCAAAAAGAAACATTAGAAAAAATTTTTGACGAGCTGGAAGCCGATGAAGACGTGAGTAACTACTACACCAATGCCGAAGTTTAAATCGCCAATCGCCAATCGCCAATCGCCAATTGTTATCTTGGGCATTGATCCGGGCTTGGCTGATACCGGTTTTGGCGTGATTGAAAAACTGGGCCACCAATTAACCGCCATTGACTGCGGCTCAATTAAAACGCCGGCTAAAACCCTGATTGAAAACAGGCTAAAAACAATCTACCAGGAGCTGAATAAATTGATCAAAAAATACCGGCCGCAACTAATCGGCGTTGAACAAATCTTTTTTGCCAAAAACGCCAAAACCGCCATTGCCGTCAGCCAGGCCCGGGGGGTAATATTACTCACCGCCGGCCAACACCATATCCCAATAGTTGAATTCAGCCCGCTTCAGGTCAAAATGGCTTTGACCAGCTATGGCCAGGCTTCAAAAAACCAAGTTGAACAAATGGTCAAAATCATCCTAAAATTAAAATCAATTCCTAAACCTGATGATGCCGCTGACGCCCTGGCGATTGCCATTTGCAGCGCTAACCAATCCTAATCTATGAATACCCTCACCCCTTAACCCCTCTCCCTGAGGGAGAGGGTGTCCCGGAGAAGCTTTAAGCCTTTTTATACGGGACAGGTGAGGGGATGTTATAGACTAGCATCTTAATTCGTAGATTAGCATCATGTCTTTATGAATCCCGTTAGAGGCCGCGGTCGCGACCAAATGGGCAATACTATAATTTATAATACAATAATTTAAGAGTAAGAATATTAACGCAGGAATACGGTGAAGACCGCGACCTGCCTCTAACGGGATGAAGCCAGAAATCCGCAAAGACTACATCCAAGAAAAATACACCATCATCGCTCCCCGGCGCGGCGGCCGGCCCCACGACGTTGATCAAGCTAAAGCCAAAGCTTTATGTGTTTTTTGCCCCCCAAATATTGACCAAGCCGGCAAAGTTTTACTGACCGCTAACGCCACTCGGTTGCCTGGAGAGCCCTGGGCGATAAAAGTTCTAAAAAATAAATTTCCGGCCGTGAGCCCAAATAACCCCAAGGCTTATGGTTATCAAGAAGTAGTGGTAGAAACCCCCGACCACCTGGCGGAAGTGGAAAATTTATCCAGCCAGCGAATCGCGGAAATTTTGTCCGTTTACGCGAGGCGGACTAAGGCGATCACCAAAGACAGAAAGATTGAGTACATTTTAATTTTCAAAAATGACGGTGGGGCCGCCGGTGCTTCACTCCGCCACGCTCACTCGCAAATTTTTGCCACTCAGTTTCTGCCGCCTCAGCTTAAAGACAAATCCCAAAAAGTCCAGGCTTACAAATTAAGCCACGGCCATTGCGTTTATTGCGAGGTGATTAAAAAAGAGCAGCGCGGTCAAAGACTGGTTTTCCAGGATAAAAATATGATTGCTTTCTGCCCCATCGCGCCGATGCATAACTATGAAATTTGGCTCATGCCCAAACGACACATTGATAATATTACCCTGCTGACCCCGGCCGAACGCCTGAGTTTTGCCAAAATCCTCAAAAAAATCCTGGTCAAAATTAACCAGCTTGGACTGCCTTATAACTACTACTTTCACCAGGTGATTAACGACGAAGACCAACACCTCTACATGAAAATCACCCCCCGCGGCTCAATTTGGGCCGGCGTGGAAATCGGCTCCGGGTTAATCATTAATCCAATCAGCCCGGAAGTGGCGGCCAAGTTTTATCGGCAGTAGGATTTCTCAAGAAAGCAAAAAAACAAATAAACATTTAAGCAGGCGAGGCTTGCTTTTTTTGTTTCAATCTGTCATTGCGAGGAGTCCTTGTTGTATTAAGCCGACGAAGCAATCCAGCTAATACCAGCCGTCGCTTAGATCTTTCCAACTAGGGTTATCGGAATTAATTAAGTTAATTTTGTCCTGTCTAGAACCGCTTTTGATTTGCTTTTCTCTAAGAATAGCGGCATTAACATCATTGCATTCTTCAAAATAAACTAATTTATTAACATTATACTTACTCGTGAAACCAGGAACTAATTTATTTTTATGTTCATAAACTCTTCTCACCAGATCATTAGTTACTCCGGCGTATATCACGGTATCGTTTTTATTAGTTAATAAATAAACGTAATAAATCTTTCTGTTTATAACTGGATTGCTTCGTCCCCTGCCCTTTCTACAATCTTCAGATATCATAGAAAGGGCGGGGTCCTCGCAATGACAATTTAATTATATAATAGACATAAATATTATTTAGGGCTTCACTCATTAATATCCGATTCGTGAGAAAATAAAAGAAGAGAGCGGACCGCCTTGCGGACCCGCTCTTTTATGTTCGTTGGATAGGGATTATTGACCCTCCAGTAGGCTGATGAAGCGTTGAATGGTACTGTCAAAAGCTAGCAGGACCGCGCCGGCGGTGATAACACTGATCGGTATCAGCCGACGCTTGGCCCGCCGCTCAGAAAGCAGCCACCACGACAATAGCCCAATCAGGACAATGGACAGGCGCTTCAGGGCGCCAATATAGGCGACCTGGCCAAACCGGAAGGCGGTCATGACAAACAAGATGTGCAAAAAGTACAGCCCGCCCAAAACCATGGCCGCAAAAATCGGCTGGCGCCAAAGTTTAGGCCGGGGAAAAATCAGTGGCTGATGGCCGCCGTTGTTCGAGACTAGCAAGGCAAACACGCCGGTCAGGCAGACTGACTGGATCAAAAAGCCCAGGGCGACGCTGCCATGACGCGCCACCAAAGCATCGCAGACCAATCCACCAGTGCCCAGGCAAGCCGACAAAAAGGCCCAGCGCAAAGCCCTAATCTTCCGGCGGACTTGGCGACGCTCTGTTTCTCCCATTAAGCCATAGTGACGCGGCAAAAACAGGAAAGTCAGCGGCAGCAGCCATTCGGCCAAAGTCTTAGCATCCTCACGAGCGTGGACATAGACGCCGACCGAAATCAGAACAATGCCGACCATACCCTGAGGACTAGGCACTTCGCCCAAAACCATGGCCGCGAAAACTACCAGACCGGGAGTTAGGGCTTGGATGGGTTTAACCAGCGACGCTTCGCCCAAACGCAGGCTTTCAACATTGGCGTACTGAATGCCGATGTTAAATAGAGTCGTACCGGCAACGCCAATCCAGAAAATGGCTGGTTGAACCGCGGTCAGGTCAAGTCCGGACAAAACACAGACGGTCAGCAGGAACAAAGCGCTGAGGCCGTGCTGGGCGAGCAGAATCTGACGCTTACCCAGGATGGGAACGGCGTCACGCTGAGCCCAACGCTGGATAATACTGTGTCCAGCCATGGCGCAAACGCCACAAAGCACTAAGAACAAACCTTCTAAGCTCATCGCCGTCTCCTTTGATATTCAAGGAAGGATATTGATTTTCTATTTTATCTTCAAATGTATGAAGGGGTGGTCAAAGAACGGTGAATTTAAAACTATACGACAAATTAATTAATTTGTCAATGGAAACAAAAAATGATAAAATCAAAATAATTAGGCTTATTCAACAATTAAACAACATGCCCATTCCCGGCCTTTCAGTCAAAACTCACTCGCCAAAAGACTGGAAAAAACGTTTTAGCCAAACCCGAAGCCGTAAAAGCCAATTCGGGCAAAGACCGCTTTACAGCGGCCGGCGGCCAAAACGTAAATTTCCTTTGAATAAAATTTTTAAACTAGGGCTGACCCTGTTAGTTTTATTAATCGCTTTTGGCGGCCTGACCAGTCTTTTTGTTTTGGGCTGGGTGGCCAAAGACTTACCCAATCCCAATAAAATCATTGACCGCTCCATTGCCTTAAGCACCAAAATTTACGACCGAACCGGCGAAACTTTGCTTTATGACATTCACGGCGCGGAAAAAAGAAGTTTTGTTGAACTCTCGGAAATTCCCGACAGTCTAAAAAATGCCACCCTGACGGCCGAAGACAGAAAGTTTTATGAACACGGCGGCATCAGTTTCACCGGCATCATCCGGTCGGTGATTAAAAACGTTTTAACCGGCAGTAAAACCGGCGGCTCAACTTTAACCCAGCAGCTGGTTAAAAACGCGATTCTGTCGCCGGAAAAAAAATACATCCGCAAAATCAAAGAGGTGATTTTGTCGTATCAAATTGAAAAAAGATTTTCCAAAGACGAAATTCTCCAAATGTATTTTAACGAAATCCCTTACGGCTCGGTGGCCTATGGGGCGGAAGCGGCCAGCCAAACCTATTTTGGCAAAAGCGTCAAAAATATCACTCTAGCCGAAGCGGCTGTTCTGGCGGCCTTACCCCAGTCACCGACTTACTACAGCAACAACCTTGATAAACTCATTGACCGCCAGCAATGGATCCTAGACAGCATGGTGGAGCTCGGTTACATCACCGAAGGCGAAGCAGACCAAGCTAAGGGCGAAAAAGTGGAATTCAAAAAAAGAGCGGAAAATATTATTGCGCCCCATTTTGTGATGTACGTCAAAGAATATTTGACTAATCGGTACGGTGAAACCGTGGTGGAACAAGGCGGCCTGAAAGTTGTCACCACTTTAGATTTATACAAGCAAGAGATTGCTGAAGAAGTCGTGACTCAAACCGTGGAAACTAACGTTAAAAACTGGCAGGCTAACAATGCCGCTTTAGTCGCCCTTGACCCTAAGACCGGCCAAATTTTAGCCATGGTCGGCTCCAAGGATTATTTTGGCGATCCGGCGCCAGAGGGCTGCGCCCCGGGCAAAGATTGCGTTTTTGACCCCCAGGTCAACGCCAGTTTAAGCTCTCGCCAACCGGGTTCGTCATTCAAACCGATAGTTTATGCCGCCGCTTTTAAAAAGGGCTATACGCCTGAAACGGTTCTTTATGACGTAGTGACTAAATTCCAAAATTACGATTTGAAAGACTATGAACCAAAAAACTATGACTTAAAAGAACACGGACCGGTGACCATCCGTCAAGCCTTGGCCGGTTCACTCAATATCCCGGCGGTTAAAACAATTTACCTGACTGGCGTGGATAACGTTATTGACCTAGCCCAAAGCCTGGGTTACACCACCTTGGGTGAACGCAGCCGCTTTGGGCTGTCTTTAGTCTTAGGCGGCGGCGAAGTTAAACTGGTTGAACACACTAACGCCTTTGCCGTTTTTGCCCGGGAAGGCGAGTGGCACCCAACGACGGCGATCATGGAAGTTAAAGATAAAGACGGCCAAGTCTTGGAAGAATACAAAAAAACCGAAAAAAAGGTTTTGGAAACCCAGGTCTCGCGCCAAATCAACGATATTCTTTCGGATAACGACGCCCGGGCTTTTATTTTTGGCGCCAACAACAAACTCAATTTGGGCTCGCGGCCGGTGGCGGCTAAAACCGGCACCACTAACGACTACCATGACGCCTGGACTATTGGTTACACCCCCAGCTTAGCCGTTGGCGTTTGGGTGGGCAATAACAACAATGGAGAAATGAAGCGAGGGGCTGACGGCAGTGTGGTCGCCGCGCCAATTTGGCAAGGTTTTATGAGCCGGGTTTTGGGCGACACGCCAGTTGAAGAATTTAGAGAACCGGAACCAACAACCACCGATAAGCCGGTCTTGAACGGCACAATCGCTGCGGGCGTAAAAGTAAAAATTGACAAAATTTCGGGCAAACTGGCCACTAACCTGACGCCGGAAAGCCTGGTGGAAGAAAAAACTTTCCGCGAGGTTCATAATATTTTATATTATATTAATAAAGACGACCCACAGGGTGCTACGCCGCCAGATCGCGACAGTGAACAATATAAACGCTGGGAAGAAGCGGTCCAGCGCTGGGCGACCAATAATAATATTGTTTCCGAAGAACCACCAACCGAATTTGACGACGTCCATACCAGCGCCGACAGACCGAAAATTACCATCACTCAGCCTTCGGCCAACCAAACAATTTCCAGCCGGGAATTTTCCGCCAAAGTCTCAGTCAGTTCTCCGCGTAATATCAGCCGGGTGGAATATTACCTTGACGATCAGTTGATGCAAACAGTCAGGGACTTTCCTTTTGATTTAAATGTTTTTATCGAAGACCCGGCGATCACTAGCGGCTTTTACCCTCTCAAAGCCATGATTTACGACGAGGTAGATAATTACTCCAGCAGTCAAATTGATTTAAATTTCCAGCTGCCGACTGCCCCGGTAAATTTTAACTGGGAAAATCCCAAGAACGGCCAGACCCTCAAAACCAGCCAATTCCCGATAACGATTAAAGCGAGTTTGACCAGGCCGGAAAATATCCAAAAAATTGATTTATACTATAACGGCGGTTATATCAACACCGCCAGGCAATTCCCCGGCGGCAACCTGAGTCTGCAATGGCTTCAGGCGCCTGAACCTAGCTCCGGCCAGCTTGAGGCGGAAATCACCAATGCCAACGGCTACCGCTACAAAAGCCAGGGTATTAATATTGAGATAAAATAAGCCTCCACGGCATGTCATTCCCACCCCGTTTCTGTCATTCCCGCGTCATGCCAGAGGCAGATCCGCCTCTGGCGGATAAGCGGGAATCCAGAACGGGGTAAACTCCAGCGGGAATCCAGAGTTTATGCCAATCAACCCTGGATGCCTCGATTTAATCGGGGCATAAAAAAAGTATAATATGGTTGATGACAGCCGGAGGCTGGTCCGTCTTAAAATTATATTACCCGACTTTAGTCGGCTTCTTTACACCCACTGAAGTGGGGTAATTTTAATTCCAACATATGTACTTTATATTTTTTAGTAAAACCATCAACCACTCCTTTTTTATGGTCGTTGACTCTTTTTACCAAATTGCCGGTCACGCCAATATATAAAGTACCATTGCGCTTACTGGCTAAAATGTAGACATAATAAATTTTCATATATCGCCACGCACACCCCCCACCCTCCCCATAATGTCATTCCCGCGGACGCGGGAATCCAGAGCTTCATAAACTAGCCCTGGATCCCGCATCAAGTGCGGGATGACAAGGAGAATTAAAGACTTTGGTTTTTTTAAAGCATCAAAAAACATAGCACTGCGCGCTATATTCAGTTTCCCCTCTCCGACCACGGAGAGGAAAAACGGCTTGGTTTTTTACTTAATATGTCGCATTGGCGATGAAAGAATGCGAAACCTTGAATTTTATCTTATTTAAGGTAAAATATCAACAGGGTTCGCATAATACTAGTCAGCTGAAATATTCCTTTTCTTTTTTGGGCTATCCCTCCTCCGCTGAAGCTACGGCGGGCAGGCGCCCAATTGTTTTAAAAAATTTTAAAATTTCTTTTTCTTTAATTATAGAGGGGAATAAGGTGTTTTCTCCGCGGAGTTTACCCCGCACTCGATGCGGGGCTACGAAAACGATTTATTTATAAGGGGAAAAGAGGATACAATAACAATAGGTAATAAGAAATATGAGCAATAAACTAAACCTCACCGACAACGAAAAAAGAGATGTTATAAAGTATTTGGAATCGGGCAAACCTTTGCCGGAAAAATACCGGTTTTTGCTTTTTGATACAGACAAGGAAGTTGAGCTTTTGTGGAATGGCAAAACCGATGAAGTGGAAAATATGGTTTTGCCTTTTCAAGCCATTGAACATATTGACGAACCGAGAAGCGAGGAAAAAATCACGGCGCAAACTACTCTTTTTGATACTTCCGGCAGACAGATCAAGGGTTGGTCAAATAAACTTATTTGGGGCGACAATAAACTGATTTTATCATCGCTCAAAAATGGTCCACTCCGAAAACAAATTGAAGCCGAAAGCGGACTTAAACTGATTTATATCGATCCGCCTTTTGATGTTGGTGCAGATTTTTCGATGAAAGTAGCAATTGGTGAGGAATCATTCACCAAAAAACCATCGGTTATTGAAGAAATTGCTTTTCGTGACACTTGGGGTAATGGCGTGGATAGTTTTATTGCCATGATTTACGAAAGATTGAAACTTATGCACGGGCTTTTGGCCGATAACGGAAGTATTTATGTGCATTGTGATTATAGAGTAAGCGCATTTATGAAATTAGTTTTGGATGAAATTTTTGGAAATAATTGTTTTGGTGCAGAAATTATTTGGAAATATTCTTGGGGCTTGCATGTTGAGGACGCATGGAATAGAAAGCATGATACGATTTTTTATTATACAAAAAGTAATTTTGAAGAAGGTAAAAGGATATTTAACGGCTATGATGTTATGGAAAAACGAGGTGGCGAGGTTTTAAGGCGTCTAGCAACGGGAATAAAAGGTGCAACAATGGTTGCAGATAAATCTAAAGTTGATGATAAAACCTTAAAATTATCCGGAGATGTTTGGGACATTGGAGTTATCAACGGAATGGCCGTAGAGCGACTAGATTACCCAACACAGAAACCGGAAGAATTAATCGAAAAAATTATAAAAGCTTCGTCGAACGAGGGCGATTTGGTTGCCGATTTTTTCTGTGGCTCTGGAACGACTTTGGCAGTAGCGGAAAAATTAGGCAGAAAATGGATTGGCTCCGACTTAGGCAGATTTTCTATCCACACTACTCGCAAAAGATTGATTGGCGTACAAAGAGAACTCAAAAAAGCTGGCAAAGATTTTAGAGCGTTTGAAATACTTAATATCGGCAAATATGAACGAGAAAAGTTTTTGACTGTGAATGAAAATTTGCGTGAAGAAGAAAAGAGAATCCAGCGAGAAAATAAAGAAAAAGAATTTATCAAACTTATCCTTTCCGCCTATAAAGCCGAGCCAGTTGATTCTTTCAATGTATTTGTTGGCAAGAAAAGAGATCGTTTAGTGGCTGTTGGACAAATTGACACGCCGGTAACCAGCAACTTTCTTGAAAGAGTAATCGCGGAGTGCAAAGAGAAAAAGATCACCAAAGCCGATGTTTTGGGATTTGATTATGAAATGGGGCTGGATTTTGAAAGCGCAAAAAAAATTGGCATTGATATTCAATTCAAGGTCATTCCCCGCGAAGTGTTTGACAAAAAAGCCGTAGAAAAAGGACAGGTGAAATTT
>Ga0155034_116_pt2 | contig 22359 bp, 26 predicted proteins | sample RifCSPhighO2_01_FD_106002 | JGI IMG/M metagenome (GOLD analysis project Ga0155034, IMG submission 106002) | Candidatus Buchananbacteria bacterium RIFCSPHIGHO2_01_FULL_44_11 | reverse complement strand
AATCTCCTGGGGAATTTCATGCAAAATCACCGCCAAAGTAACGGTAACCCCGACGTTAAAATCAAGCAAAAACGCGCCGGCAATTAAAAAGCCGTCAATAATATTATGGACCGCATCGCCGATCAAATTCAAAAAGACGGCGGTTTTTTGATGATGGCCATGAATATCAAGATTGAACTCATCGCTACAATGGTGCCAATGGAGGATGCGCTCCAATAAAAAAAACACCAGAACACTAAGCAAAACAACGGCACTGATGTCATGGGCCTCAAAAACGCCATCAGCTGCTTCCATCGCTTCAGGCAATAAATCCAAAAAAGCCACGGCCAAAAGCGAACCGGCAGCTAAACTGATCAGCGACCGGAAATTTTTTTGTTCGCCGGTTTTTTTGGTGATCAGTAAAATACCAACTAACGAAACCAGGCCGACAAAAAAAGTAGCGATAATAATGGTGAAAAGCATATCGTTAAACCGATTTAAGACATTGATGGCAAACGCCACTTAATAGAAGCTGGTGGCTGATCTGACTAAACTCAGCGACGGCTAAATGATCGTGGCTGCAGGGCAGACATTTGGTTTTCTGGCACCGGCGACAAATAATATGGTGATGGGGCTTTGGGGCAAAATAATAATTTTTAACATTATTAATCACTTCAAAAAATATTATTTTTTTGGCGGCAAAAATTTCAAGACTGCGATAAATAGTCGCTAAGTCGTAAGACTGATGGAGTTTTTTGGAAATGGTATCGGCTGAAACCGGCTGACGGTGTTTAGTCAGATACTCAAGAATGGCCAGGCGGCCAGGCGTTATTTTCAGACGGTATTTTTTAAGTAAACTTTCCACATATTACTAACTTAGCATGGCTTTAAAATAAATGCAAGTCATTTGCATTTGTGGATAATTCCAAGACTAAAAAAGAAGTTACCCTGTAACTTCGGCATTCTCTCCCTTTTAGTGTTGTTTTTCCTCTCCCCCTCTAAAGAGGGGGAGATACAGAGGGGGTGGAATTTTAGCAACTGCACCCCACCTCAATCCTCCCCTCTAAAGAGGTGAGGAGATTAGCGAGGCCACTGGCGCCTGCCCGCCAAAATTAAGTGTAGGCAGGGAGGGAGTTATCCTGGCTTTGATAACTCCCCTAACCCCTCTTAAATTAAGAGGGGAATTCTACAATAAATTTTACTCTATTTTAATTATCTTATACTCCACCTCTTTATCTTTTAATTTTACCGTCACACTGCGGCCAACCGGCTGGCCCAGTAAAGCGGCGCCGATGGGCGAATGATGAGAAATAACGCCCTGGCTTGGGTCGGTTTCTGACGAACCTAAAATCAGAAAGGTTTTTTGCTGACCCTCTACTTCAACCGTCACCCGGCTGCCAAGCTGAACCGTGGCGGAATTTTTTACCGGCTCAATAATCACCGCTCGTTTGAGATGTTCTTCCATGTCCAAAATCTTTTGGTTAATACCCCGCAATCTGCCTTTGGCAATTTGGTAGGCGGCGTTTTCCGAAAAATCCCCCAGCTCGGCCAGGCGCTTGACTTCAGAAATCGCCGCCGGCTGACTTTGTTTTAACCTGGCCAATTCATTTTTGATTTCATTAAATTTCTCCTCCGTCAAATGAGGGTCAGGTTTAAGATGAGTGTATTTGCCTCCTTTTCTGATTGGGACACGCATATTATTATTTATGATACCAAAAAACCAACCTACTCGACGACAATATTTTTTACCCGGCCAACTTCGCCGGTAGTTAAGCGGACTTTTATCCCGTGAGGATGCTGCGGGGAATTAGTCAAAATATCAGCCACAATACCCTGGGTCAAAATTTCGGTCGCCTGGTCTTTTTTTAAAACAATATCAACGCGCAGGCCTGGCTTTATATTTTCTCTGATGTTCCCATCCATATTATTTAATTTAACTAAATATAAGTGTTAGGCGCTATTTCCGGCGATAAAACCAGTGGTCCAGCACAATTGGAGTGAATAGCCGCCGGAGGGCCGGCTAATGTGGAGTAAGTCACCGATGATGTACAAATTACTGTACCGTTTTGACCGCATGGTTTTAATATCAATTTCGTTCAAGGCCACGCCGCCGTCAGCAAAAACCGCTCGATCTAAACCCATTAGCCCAATGATCTCAAGAGGCAGGGCTTTTAAAAAATGGCCGATGTGCTTGCGTTGGTCTTTGGTGATACTGTGAATTTTTGTTTCGGGATCAATCTTTAGCAACGCGATAATCACACTGGCCATACCGGCCGGGGTAACTAATTTAAATACGTTTTTGAGCAGCTTATTTTTGTTGGCGTCAAATATTTTGGTGAGGTGTTTGTCCAGGCTGCCCAAGTCCAAAGCGGGAAAGATATCAATAGTAGCAGTAACTTCACCGCTGTGCAGCAAATCAGCAACCTTACCGGCGGCGTTCAAAATTAACGGGCCGGACAAGCCAAAATGAGTGAGCAAGATGTTACCCTTCAACACTAGGCTTTTTTTATTGTTGGTAAAAAAAGTGATTTTAACGTTTGGCAGGGTAACACCAGCCAACTGTTTAACCCAGCTGGTTTTAACCGCTAAGGGCACAATAGTCGGGGTGGGATTTTGCACCACATGACCGAGCTGCTTGAGCCAAACAAAGCCGTCGCCGGTGGAACCGGTTTCCGGATGACTTTTGCCGCCGGTGGCTAAAATGTAACTGGTGGCAGAAAAATCTTTTTTCCCGGCCACAATTCTTTCAATTTTGCCACTCTTAGCCACGATTTTTTCCACGTTAGCGTTTGAGCGGACTTCAACGCCGCCTTGCTTGAGATATTTTTCCAGCACTTTAAAAACATCAAGGGCGCGCTCGGTTTTGGGAAACACGCGCTTACCCGCCTGGACGACTAAGGGCAGTCCCCTTTTTTCAAAAAATTCAAACGTGTCTTCAACGCTAAACTGGGCAAAGCCCGAATACAAAAACTTCTCGGCCGCACCGTAATTTTTCAGCAGCAAGTGTTTGTTTTCTTCAGCATTAGTAATGTTACAGCGGCCGCCGCCGGTGATTTTTAGTTTTTCACCGAGATTTTTATTTTTTTCCAACAGTAACACTCGTTTACCGTTTTCCGCCGCCCGGCCGGCGGCCATCATCCCCGCTGCCCCGCCGCCAATAACAATGACATCATATGTGATATTATCTTGATTCATACGTTTTATTCTACCCCACCTACGCTCTTTGAGCTAGGGCAGTCAGACAAAAAAACCGCCTCACCGGCGATTTTTTGTAATAAACCATTAAATAATTGGTTGCACCACTACCTAACGTTTGTTCTCTTCATCCGTTCCTTTGCTGCTTCTAGTTCGTCCGGAGTCAAAACGCCGTCACTCTTTTTTGCTTCCAGATTTTTTAGGTTTCGCAACATACTCGGTATTTGGACTTCAAGCCAATCGACTACAGCCTCCCCATCGGTTTTCATGTTCATTGCGCTAGGCAAACTCCCAGCACTCGCACTTTTCTCTCTGGCAATTTGAGTTATTCTTTCAATTTTACTCTCGATAGCCTGCACTTTGTTCATCAAAGCGTCAAACTCTTGCCCACTAAGTTGTTCTATAACTCGTTCATAAGCAGTAATATCGCCTGCAAGAAAATTAAGTTGGGTTCTTGTTCTTTGATCAGGCGAAAATAATTCTTCATCCAACAAACTATTTAGACTATCAAGATCATCGAGCATTTTTTTGATGTATTGCTGAAATTCTGTTTCTTGGGGAAGAATTGCTTGGTCCATGGATTCTCTGGGCATAAATTCGCGTGATTAATTATTAGCTATTTAATTTTACCAATAAATCATTTTCTCAGCAAGGCCACTAAACGCATTCGCCTGGTTGCTCAGAAAAAAAGAGCCAAAGACGACAATCAATACAGCGCAAATTTTCATAGGAATATCGTGATTAATACTTTTATAGTATACCAAAAAAACCGCCGGCTTGGCGATTTCTTAGATGGTAGACGAAATAGGTTTTAAAAAAGATTCAATGTTCCTGGCTTTGCTTAAAGAACCTACCAAACAATCTGCTAACCACGCTTCTGCAGTACTAGCATGGCAAACGCTATGATCGTTCCAGAAACTATGGATGTGAGAAGAGTTTGTGAAAAGTTAAATGGCACCTTTAAAACCCAGTATCCCATTGAACCAACCATGAAAATAATTATGAACTCGAGAACAAAATATTGTAAAAATTTTTTCATAAGTATAAATTATTTAATTTTAAGCTGTAAAGTATATATGCATGAAATATATCTATTCTGTTGGCCTGCTATTCCTTAGCCTTGGCAAAGGACGGTAGCCCCACGGATGTGGATTTGAAGCACCTTATTTACTAACCAGCACCTTGTTGGATGACGTTAAAACTGAAATCATAAAGGTTAAAAATGTAATAAATTTTAATTTCGCTAACTAATAAGGCCCAACATTTTTAATAAAAATAGCTTGTCCCTTACCTGGTTTTACCCTTATGGAACCGCCCTTGGTCCTCTTTGCTGATCTATATTTTTTATCAGTAAAATTAAATCTTAATATTTTCTTTAATATTGGCCTATTAGCACTAGCAATCTTATTTTGAATTATATTTACTTCTCTTTCAATTATAGCATTTAATTTATTGTAATGTGCTTCAAGGAATTTTTTATCACACATACTATAAGCGCCAACCCACCCATTAATTAAACCGTTAATCAGTTTAACTTTGTCCTCTATATTATTAGTTTTGATCTTTCTAATTTCTCCCCCAATTTTTAGTTTAAATTGGTGATCTCTTTTGGGAATAATAATAAAAGATCCATTAGGCTGTATTTCAATTCCCAAAAATTCAATTTTATCCTTAATGCAGCCCGCCTGACACTTTTCATCTTTATTATTATATTGCCCAATTTTTAAATCAAGCTTTTTTAAATATTTATTTATCTTTCTATAATTATCGTATCTTTCTCTTTTGGTTTTACTAAAAACAATAAAGTCGTCTACGTAGCGTACTATTTTTATACCCAGCCTTTTCATCTCGATATCGAAAGATTTTAAATACACGTCAGCGAATAATGGCGAAAGGGAATTACCCTGGGCAATCCCACAATCTGATAGTGGAAATAATTTTCTATCATTTTCATCACGTGGTAAAGTTCTATATTCAAAATATATACACCCGGTAATTAAAAAATCAATTGATTTGTCTTCTATCTCATCATTTAAGTATAGAGCAAGTTTTTTCTTATCAATTTCATTAAAAAAATTGTGGATATCTACCTTTAGTATAAACTCATTCTCTTCTTGCAAATATTTTTTTACTTCCTCAAATGCCTTATGAGTTCCTCTTCTTTTAAGCACCCCATAAGATGGCGCCTTACTTAAAAAACCAAATAGTTTAGGTTTAACTAATTCATTAATAGCGGCATAAACAATACGATCCCTAGGCTCTGGTACAGATAAAGGTCTTTTCTTTTTAGGATCTTTTTTTGGTATAGCTATACCGTCAAATCCTAAAAACTTAAATTTTCTAGTTAATATTAAATTTTGAAGATTAGCTAATCTATCAATTGGATAACAAATGTGAGACTTTTTATTTCTCTTTTTGGCACTCTTTTTAATTTTCTGATTAACTCTTTTGGCGTGCTTAAATAATAAATTAAAAGAGCCAATCTGGCTCAATAAATCAATCATATAATTTTGTTTGGGCGCTGACGATATCGTAAGAGCACCTCGTCAGCGACCTGTCATTGTTTCTTATAGGGTAATCAGCTTTACCTGTGTTTACCGTTATAAGGTTTTCTGCTTTTTGGGCAGCGGATTGCTTTTTGAATTTTACCATATTTTTTATTAGCTGTAAACTTAGAATTTCTGACGCCTGATAATTATGGTGCTCGGGCTTTCTGATATGGTTCATTCTTTGACAATCCTATTTGGTCGAGTCTCAAACCTTTAGGGTTTGACCCTCGTTTGTGTTATTGTGCAAGCAACACTCTAAATAATATGATTTGATATTTATAACTTTTATACTTTCTTAAAATGCTGTTAAAATTATTTAAATTTATTAAGGCGTTCGACAAGTAAATGAACCGTGGTTGAAGGATTTTTTTTTGAATAGGAAATTTTTAACGGATAACTATCCAATAAATATCTTGCGTTGTTAATAGCATCCACTTCCAGGTTTTTTATTAAGGAATACATGGTTAGCGAATTCTTTTTATACCCATCGCTACCGAGTTTTTTAAGCTTATTATCAAGTTTTTTCATATAATCCTGCCTACCTATACCAGCAGTAATAAGACAAAAATGTAAGAAAAACCATAATTCAAAGCATTCATTTGAGTACGCAACTCTTAGACCATTTTGACTTGCCTTTATGATTGCTTCATCAAAATTATCGAAATTATCTTTGTCGAAGACTACCCAGCATTCATCGCCATCTTCTGAGCCATTAATTACAATGCCTTCATTTGCAATTACTGCCATTGCATATTCTACTAGACTCAATGTGTTATTAGCAGTACCTTTAATTTTTATTTGAATATTTGTTCTTCTAATTTCATTTTTCTTTGCTTTAAAATAATTTACCTCCGTTTTTTCTCCTTCAGTAAATATATAAATAATTTTCTTTTCTGGGCGTGTATTATACTTCCTGCCAGGACAATATTTACTGCGTTTCCTTAGCATAGCCATTTACATAGATTCAATAAAAGGCAAGGCACCAAATCTACCTTCCAAATATTTTTTAGAAAATTCAGTATCATTGCGTAGTTCAAATTCTGCCAAGGAAAATAAATTACCTACACCCATTTTATCCTTTTCAGTAAACCAGAATTGTTCTTTATTAAATTCATCCTTATAGGAGAGCAGGCTGGTATCATGAGTGGTGACTATTAATTGAGCATTATCCTGGTTACGTTTCTCAAAAACATCTAAAATAAATTTTGTTAGGGATGGATGTAAACTACTGTCAAATTCATCTATAAGTAAAACTTTTCCATTTTTTATGGTGTCAATAATGGGACCTAGAACGCTAAAAAATTTCTGCGTTCCTTGAGATTCCTCAGATATATTAATCTGTCCCGCACCCACTTTCTTGTTAGTTGAATCAAATTTACTATGTGAAAAAATAACAGTATCAACAACATCGGGAACCTTTTTGATATTCATTGATTCCATCTGCTTTTTCACAACATCGGGAACCTTAACTTGTTGGATGACTCCATCATCTATACAAAAATCCGCCTTCTTTAAAAAATCTAGAATTTCAATTTTTGCTTCCCCATTTTCCTTAAACATTTTTACTGTATATCCGCTATAATGATCATCTATTCCACTAATAACATGAATATTTTTAAATCCATCAACGATTTTAAGGGCGAGCTTACTGTTCCATTGAGAAGCTGCTGAAATGAATAACACCTCTTTTCTCGTTTTGTCCATAACGTCTTTACTACTCTTTAAAGGGCCAAACAATTTAATAGATTGTTCATTCCTAATAAGATACGCTTTCTCCTCGTCATTGGACAATATTTCAAAAAGATTCTCTGTAACTATCTTATCTTTAAGTATTGAAAAATTATATTTGAAAACCTTATCATCTAATGAAAATATTGCTTCCCAGAATATTGGATTTTCAGGTTCACTAGAAAATAAAAAGCGATGATATGGCAAACTATCACCACTTTGATTATTAGCAGAGTTTATTATTCCGGTCCTCATAATATGTAAAGCATCTAACAAACTACTCTTACCAGAAGCATTTGGACCATAAACAAGAGACGTTTTTAATAAATTCCTCTTATTACTCTCAAATGTATGCTCACTCTTCCTGCCAGACGTAGAAAATGTGACCCTGTTTTTAAAGATTTTAAAATTTTCTACAGAGAATTCAATTAAAGAAATTTTCATATTTTGTATAATTTTTACTTAAAGTATATTCACTATACTCTATTTCGATAAAAAAAGCAAACATTTTGTAATGATTTTACAATTTCTATCAAAATTATTAGATTTTAGCCAAAAATAACCAATTTTTATTTAAATTGAAATATACTTATCCACAATTAGAAACGCACGTTAGACGTGCGTTTCTAATCCTTAAACAATGGTCTAGCTGGTTACCTCAACTCGTTTTACTTGGTTTCTCTGGATTCTGTCCTTGCTTGATTAGATTCTGACCTCTTGATGAATCTGCTGGGGCTATAGTTGAATTACAATATTTAAATAGCTTTCTCCTGTAAATACAAAAAGACTTCCCTTGTTGAGAAATCCTCTTCGGTAGTCCCAAAAATAAATCGGACTATGCGCGCGCTAAATCCAAATAATCATCAACCCGGACGTCGTTAACAAAATCAGGCATATGACTGATCAAAATTATCGCGCCATCATAGGCGTTTACGGCTTGGGCAATCACTGGCAAGTGTCGGAAATTAATGTGGTTGGTGGGTTCATCAAGCACTAATAAACCCGGCGCCATCAAAACGAGGCGGGCAAAGCACAATAAACCTTTTTGGCCTTCAGACAAATAGGACACCTTGTGCTGCATTAGTTCACCGCCAATTAAAAAACCGGCAGCGACTGAGCGCAGGTGCTGTTCGGTTGTGCCATTGACCGCGACTGAGTGCAAGGCATTAAAAACGGTGTCATTAAAATCCAAGGTGGCAAAATCCTGACTGTAATAGCCCACCCGAACGCCGTCTAGGATCACCGCCCCGTCGCTGGTGTGGTCAACCAGCGAGCGCAGCAAGGTGCTTTTGCCAATGCCGTTGGGACCAGAAATTAACAACCGACTGCGCTTGGTCAAAATTTTATTAACTTTCTTAACAACCGGTTCGTGATTTTTGATCACCTTGACCGAAGTCAGGGTAACAATATCGCCAAAAATATCTTGGTTGGGAATCTGAAACTGGTGAATCGTTTTATCTTCCCGGCGAACATCGACCTTATTTTCTTCCATCTCTTCGGTTTCTTCGTGTAATTTCTTAGCCAGTTTACGCATCTTACCGCCTTTGTTGGCAAAAAAGTTTACTTTTTCTTTACGGTCTTTGATTTGTTTTTCCAGTTGGGCGTTTTTTTTGATTTCCCGATCAATCCGCTGGCTAATTTCTTCAACCACGGAATAATAATCACCGACATAAGTTTCCAACTTTTTAGTGAAGATATCCAGATAAATGACACCGTCGGTAAAACAATTCAAAAAATTGGCGTCATGGGAAATCACCATAACCGTTTTAGGATACATGATCAAAAACTGAATCAAATGGTCAATACCGGCCTGATCAAGATTGTTAGTCGGTTCATCAAGTAATAAAATGTCCGGATTGCGAATCAAGGCCGCGGCTAGTAGCACTCGGGCCTGCTGGCCGCCGGATAAATGTCCGACCCGACGATCGGTGGAAATTGACAGATTAACGACTGCTAGCACCTTGCTAATATCGCTTTTTAGACCCGGCGGGACAACTTCAAAAACTTTGGCAAAATACTGTTCAACTGTTAAATCAAAATCAGACCGCGGAATGGCCTGCAAGGCCGCGCCGATGGTGGCATTATTGGTCAGCGAGACGGTGCCGCTTTTTGGCTTGAGCTGGCCGCGGATCAAAGCAAATAGAGTGGACTTACCGGCACCGTTTTGGCCCATTAAGGTAATTTTTGAGCCAGAGCGCACGCTAAAACTAGCCTCGTCGAGTAGCGGCTTTCCTTCTTGATATTCGAAAGTGACTTGGTCAAAACGGACAATAACTTCTTCGGCCATTGAGTTTTAGTTAAAATGAAAAAAACGTCAAACGTAACGTTATGTGCACTGGTAGCCCCACGGCACAGTCGCTCAAAAGCGACGTGCCACGGGGAATTGTCCCGACGCGAGGTCGGGATCCCGACTTCCTTAATTTTTTAAAATAATAGTACGTCGGGAAACCCCGATTACCCCGCCTGCGTTCCGCTCTGCGGAACTCCGATGGGCAAGCAGGATTTCCGCCAGAGGCGGATGAGCCGACGGTGCAAGAACCTGGCGTCTCCCGACGCAAGGTCGGAATCCCGATTTCACATCGGCACTAACCAATTCTTCCAGAACCCATAAACCATGCCGCCACGGGGAATCGAACCCCGATTACCAGGATGAGAACCTGGCGTCCTAACCATTAGACGATAGCGGCATGGTTTATGGGTTCTGGACTATAGGGCCTTGTTTAATCACTCCTTCAAGCATTCTCTTGCTCTTCCATCTTTTTAACTTATATTCTTTCAACTGAGCCTCGGCTTTAGTTTTATAATATTCCTTGAAAACCAGGGTAACTGGTAATTTATCTTTCGTGCTTTTTACTTTACCACTTTGGTGATAACTCAATCTCTGCTCAATATCATTCGTACTACCGACATAATAGGTATTTTTGCTGGTTTTTAAAATGTATAAATAGGCCATAGGATGAGAACCTGGCGTCTCCCGACGTACACCTCCGGCGAAGTCGGGATCCCGATTTCACATCGGGACTAACCGTTAGACGATAGGGCCGCGAGTTATAAACTTAATCAAAATTTTGCTTCCAGTCAAGGCTAGGTCAGCTGCCGACCGCGGACGAAAACTAACGCTAAGATTGGCAGTACCACCCAGCAGAACCGACCTAATTCACTCAAGAAAACTATTTTAGTGAAAAAAGACAGCTGATCCAAGGCGGCGGGCGGCAAAAAAGACAAAATCACGCTGGTGAGCAGTCCGACCTGAAGCAAAGAAAACAAAATCACCTGCCAAAAACTGCCGCCTAAGTTTGACAAACTCTGAATCAGACTGCTGCGGGACAAAAACACAAACAGCAAAATAAACGCGGCCAAAAAAGCGGCCGTCTGAAAGGCAAACCCGCCGGTCCGGCTGATCAGTTCGTTGAGTTTATCGGCATAAGGCAGATTGGTGGCAACGGCCAAAGACAAATAAGTGCTGATTAAAATGGCGACGATGCGGTCGCGGCCCAAAGTAAAACTGTAAATTAAAACCGAAATGACAAAAAACAGCAAAATCACCAGATCCCAAGTCGGCTTGGACCAGTCAAGGCCTAAAAAGGTAAACCAAATGTCACTGCCTCCGGCCTGAGCCTGGGCGGTTACCTGATCCGCTAAGTCAGCGGTTTTGTCGGAAAAACTGTTGACTAAGTCCATCAGAGTGGTCGTGGCTAAAGTAGTGGTGGCCATATTTTAAAAATAATTTTTAATTTAGAATTTCTAATTTTTAGTTTTGGTATTTCGCCTCCGTCGGCTTATTTGCACTTCCCCTCACCCCATCCCTCTCCCCCGGGGAGAGGGTGGCCGGAGGCCAGGTGAGGGAAAAAATGATAAAAAGTAATTAACGACAAAAAATCACAAGCCCAGTTCTTTGAGTAAATCTTTTTGTTTATGGCTTAAATTCGTCGGCGTTTTAACTATCACTTCTACCAGCTGATTGCCTTTACCTCGGCCGTGCAAATGGGGCACGCCGTAACCGGTCAGTTGAAACACTTTGCCGCTTTGAGTGCCTTCGGGAATTTTTAAATTAACCTTGCCCTCCAGGGTGTTAACTTCAGCCAGGCCGCCCAAAGCCGCCAGGCTGACGGAAATTTCAATCTGACTTAAAATGTCAAAACCTTGGCGGCTAAATTCTCTATCCGGCAAAACCCGGATTCGCAGATACAAATCCCCGGCCGTGCCGCCGCGCAAACCGGCTTGGCCTTTAGCCGTCAGTTTAATCCCCTGGCCGTCGTCAATGCCGGCCGGAATTTTAACTTTGATTTCTTTGTCTTTTTTTTCCACGCCCTGGCCGCGGCAATGCCGACATTGTTTTTCCGCTTTTTGGCCCTGGCCGCTGCATTCCGGACAGACACTGGGAAAACCAATGCCAAAACCGATACTGCGCACCACCTGTCCGGTGCCTTTGCAGGTCTGGCAGGTAATCAGTTTAGACCCGGGTTCGACGCCATTGCCGCTGCAGACCGCGCAGGGTTCTTCTTTGGTTAACCTGAGGGATTTTTCCACGCCAAAAACCGCTTCTTTAAAACTAATGGCCAAATTGACTTCCACGTCCGCCCCGCGTCTGGTTCTGGCGCCGGTTTTAGTCCGGCCGGTCCGGCCACCGAATAAATCGCCAAAAACGTCACCCAGGTCACTAAACTCAAAAGAAAAATTCTGGCCGTTATTACCATTGCGAAAAGCCGAGGCGAAGTCGGAAAAATCCTGAGAGCCGCCGCCAAAACCGCCCTGAGCTTTAACCTGTTCAAAAGTCTGGCCGTACTGGTCATACTGCCGGCGCTTTTCCGGATTGCTGAGCACCTGATAGGCTTCGTTGATTTCTTTGAACTTCTGTTCATTGCCGCCGGCTTTGTCCGGATGGTGTTGGTGGGCTAACTTCCGAAACGCCTTTTTGATTTCATCAGGATTGGCGGTTTTACTCAGGCCTAAAAGTTTGTAATAGTCCTCTGTCATAGTTAGGTTATAGGTAGGGCAATGTCATCCTGAGCTTGTCGAAGGATGATATTATGGTTCGACGGGCTCACCATGACAATTTGCTTTACTCTGACTTAAAACCAAAGTCTTGTTTGGGACTGGCGGCCGGTTCGACGTTACCGAAATTCTTTTCATACATTTTCAAGTTGTCCTGCAAGGCGGCAATCATCCGCTTGAGGTGTCCCGGGTTAGTGATAATTTTACCGCAAACCCGGCCGGTGGGCGGCGCGATATTCAAAAAAGTCAGCAAGAATTCTTCTTTACTGTGGCTGACCTGCATCGCGTTAGCGTATTCCCCGCCGGCCAAGTTATCCCGAATTTGGATCTGTTGTGGATTTTTTTCTTCCATACCCCGTTAGAAATTATGAATTAAATTTATTGCGAGAAATGTGATTTTTGACTATTGCCCTGTTGGCTTAATTTCCTAAAAAATATTTTTATATTTTTTAGGCCAAAAATTTCTAACGGGGCATATTTTTTAACCTCTAATAATTAAGAAGATAACGTAAAGGACGTAAATCAAAATAAACATGGCGCCTTGCCAGCGTTCCAAAATCCGGCGCCGGCCGATAAACATAAAGGCAAAAAGCAATAAGCTGGCGAGCATGGCCATTAAAATGTCAAAATTTGCCTGGGGTAAAAAGGGCAAGGGATTAATGATCGCACTGAGGCCTAAAATCCAAAAAATGTTAAAGATGTTAGAGCCGACGACATTCCCGACGGCAATGTCAACATTTTTCCGGTAAGCCGCCACGGCAGACGTCGCCAGCTCCGGCAAAGAAGTGCCTATAGCGACAATGGTTAAACCGATCAGTGAAGAACTGACGCCAAGGTTTAAAGCCAAGGCCACGGCGTTATCCACGACCAGTTTACCACCAAAGACCAAAGCGGCCAGCCCGGCTAGAATAAAAAATACCGACACCGGAATAGTCCGCGGTTTAACTACCACGTCTTCAGTGTTAGCGCCTTGGACTTTAGCAATGCCGAAAATGTAATACATAAAAATGACAAAAAAAGCTATCAAAATAAAGCCGTCAGACCTGGTTAAGGTGGAATGGTCTAACCCGTCAACCAAAGAATCGTTAGCCAATAGACCAAACGCCAAAACCGCTAATAGACTGAAAGGAATTTCTTTCCAGACTGTACCTTTGGTGACCGTTAAATTATAAATCACGGCGGAAACGCCTAAAATGAAAAAAATGTTAACAATATTGCTGCCCAAAATATTACCAATGGCAATCTCAGTTTGGCCGGACAGACTGGCGACGATGTTAACGATCAATTCCGGCGCTGAAGTGCCAAAAGAGACAATCGTCAGACCAATGACCAAATCGGAAATTTTTAATTTGCGGGCTAACGCTGAGGCGCCGTCAACCAATAGATCGGCCCCTTTAACTAATAAAGCAAAACCAATGACTAAATAAACAAAAATCATAGATTAATTACTGATAAAATAAGTAAAATGGCTTGGCTAGTGATAAATAATATATAGGCCACCACTAAAACTACGCCTTCATTTTGCGTTAGCCGCCGACCGGTCCGATAAAAAACCAAAATCAAAGCAAAGATTGCCAGAACAAAAAATAATAAAAGATAAAAAGAAAAATCAGCGGTAATAGTCAGCGGCCGGCTGAACGCTAAGATACCCAAAATCAAAGGATTGGCCATCCCTGAGCCCAAAAGATTACTCAAAGACAAGTCTTTAATCTGCTGGCGCCAAGACCGGAAAGTAACGATAATTTCGGGCAGATTGGTGCCCAAGGAGAATAGCAACAAGCCGACGATAAAAGGCGAAATGGTCCACTGGCTCAACAAAACCTGAGTCAGTCTGATAATAATATTAGACAGCAACAGTATTAAAGTCAGCCCAAAAATCACTAAAAAAACATCAAGCAAAACCTGCCGTTGCCTGATAACGATGCCGCCAGACGTCGCCTGAGAACGGTGCTGCCAATAAAGATAAAACAGCAGGCAAAAATAAAGTAAAACTAAAACTAACCCTTCCAAAAAACCCAGAGAGTGATCCAGGCTAAAAAAGAGTGGCAGTAAAATGTAAAGAAAAATTAGAAACAAAGAAAAGATTTTTTCAGTGGCAACAATCTTGCGATTTAAAATGGCGCTCAGTCCCAAAATCAAGCTGAACAAGACGACAATGCCACCCAATAGATTACCCACCGCGATCGGCATGACATCATCAATTGCCGAGTTGATACTGATGGCAATTTCCGGCAAAGACGTAAACAGACCGAGGAGTACGCCTAAAAAGAAAATTTTTATACCCAACCTTTCGGCCACCAGCCGGATGTGATGAATGGTCAAATCAGCCGCCCGGCCCAAGAGATAAAAAAGCAGAATTAAAGCGATGATGATACTGGCAGTAATCATTGTCTCAATGAGTCAGTTGGTAAATAAATTAACAAGTGAACCCTGCAGGACGGACTAGATAATAATAGCAAAAACCCGGCCAACTGGCTAAAAGCGAACCGGGGCGGCTGAGCCGCCCCCGCCAATGGCCTGATTACTTTTTATCGTCAGTTACTTCGCCCTCGACCACATCCCCTTCGCCCGGTTTTTTTTCTTTGTCAGCGTCGCCGCCCGGCGCTTGATTCTGGCCCTGGGCCGAACCATAGACCGCCTGGCCGATTTTTTGAATCACCGCGTTTAGTTCCTGAGTCGCTTGTTTAATCGCCTCAACGCTTTCACCGTCTTTGGTTTTTTTTAGTGCTTCAACTTTAGACTCAATTTCGGTTTTATCTGCGGCTTGAATTTTGTCACCAGCTTCCCGCACGGCTTTTTCAGCCGTGTAGACTAAAGTGTCGGCCACGTTTCTAGCCTCAATTAGTTCTTTTTTCTTTTTATCTTCCTCGGCGTGCGATTCGGCTTCTTGTTTCATTTTTTCAATTTCATCTTTATTCAAGCCGGAAGAAGCGGTGATGGTAATTTTTTGTTCTTTGCCTGTCCCCTTGTCTTTAGCCATAACGTTCAAAATGCCGTTAGCGTCAATGTCAAAAGTCACTTCCACTTGAGGCAAGCCCCGGGGTGAAGGTGGAATGCCGTCCAAAATAAAGCGGCCTAGAGTTTTATTGTCAGAGGCCATCGGCCGTTCACCTTGTAAGACATGAATTTCCACGCTCGGCTGGTTATCCGCCGCCGTGGAAAAAACCTGGGATTTGGCCGTCGGAATAGTCGTGTTCCTTTCAATCAAAGACGTGGAGACCCCGCCCAAAGTTTCGATGCCTAAAGTCAGCGGCGTCACGTCCAAGAGTAATACGTCTTTAACATCACCCTGAAGCACGCCAGCCTGAACCGCCGCGCCCACGGCCACCACTTCGTCCGGATTAACTGAAATATTTGGCTGGCGGCCGAAAAACTCCGCCACCTTTTTTTGGACTAAAGGCATCCGGGTCATACCGCCGACCATAATCACCTCTTCTACTTCTTTAATGGTTACTCCGGCGTCTTTAAGCGCCTGCTCACAGGGCCGCATAGTTTTTTCCACCAAATCCCCAACCAATTCTTCCAGCTTGGCCCGAGTCATCTTAATTACCAAATGCTTGGGGCCGGAAGAGTCGGTCGTGATAAACGGCTGGTTAATTTCGGTTTCTTGGGCGGTCGAAAGTTCAATTTTGGCTTTTTCCGCCGCTTCTTTAATCCGCTGGAGGGCCAGCGTGTCTTTGGCTAAATCAATACCCTGATCTTTTTTAAATTCAGCAATGATCCAGTGGATGATTCTTTGGTCAAAGTCGTCGCCGCCCAAATGAGTGTCGCCGTTAGTCGATTTAACTTCCACCGTGTCGGAAGAAACATCCAGAATGGAAATATCAAAAGTGCCGCCGCCCAAGTCATAGACCGCGATTTGCTGGCCCTTTTTCTTCTCAAAGCCGTAAGCTAACGCCGCGGCGGTCGGTTCGTTGATAATCCGGCGGACTTTGAGGCCAGCAATTTCGCCGGCGTCTTTAGTCGCCTGACGCTGAGAGTCGTCAAAATAAGCCGGCACGGTAATTACCGCTTCGTCAATTTTTTCGCCCAGCCGGCTTTCGGCATCGGCCTTTAATTTTTGCAAAATCATCGCGGAAATTTCCTGCGGACTGTATTCTTTGTCCGCCATTTTAATTTTGACGCCTTCACCGGACTTAACGATTTTATAAGGCATAACTTTGGCGTCACGTTGGATTTCTTGATCATCCCAGTGCCGGCCAATTAAGCGCTTGATGGAAAATAAAGTATTTTCCGGATTAGTCACCGCCTGGCGCTTAGCCAGCTGGCCGACCAGCCGCTCGCCGGATTTACTTATCGCGACAATTGAAGGCGTGGTTCGGCCGCCTTCGGCGTTTTCTAAAACCTTTGGCTCACCGCCTTCAATAATCGCCACGCATGAATTAGTGGTGCCTAAATCAATACCTAAAATTTTTGACATAGTTTTTGATTAGAAGTAAGAATTAAGAATCTTTGAGCTTGAAGCATGAAACATTGTTACGTGTTCTATGATATGTGCTTATAATACATCATTTCTTAGCTTTATTTATTTTAACTTTGAATGTTTTAGTGGCTTTACTAGCCAGCTTGGGGACAGTAATTTTCAAAATGCCGTCAGCAAAAACCGCGCTGGCTTTGGCGGCCAGAACATGGGCCGGTAAAACCACCGACCGATAAAAGCTGCCGCTTCTGATCTCTTTATGATAATAATCCTTATCTTCCACTTCCGAGTGTTTAGCTGTTGTCCCTTTAATCTGCAAAACGTCGTTATTAATGGCAATATCAACTTTTTCTGGATCAATACCCGGCAACGGCGTTTCCACGACCACATTGGTTTTAGTTTCATAAACATCAATCAGTGGGACAAAGCCTTTAGCCAGCGAGCCGTCTAAAAGTTTTTCCAAATCCTGGAACGGTTCCATCAATGGTTCCCATTTGATAATCGGCGTCATAAATTTAAACGTTAGTTTTTAATTGTTGTCATGCTGAACTTGATTCAGCATCTGGCAGATCCCGAAATAAATTCGGGATGACGTAAGCTTTATTTTGCTACTTTCACTTTGGCGGCCTGAAGCAGTTTGCCCTGCAAAGTATAACCGGGTTTGACCTCTTCGGTAACCAGGCCCGAAGCAGCTTGGTCGCTAATAACGCTTTCCACCGCTTCATGAAAGTTGGGATCAAACTTTTCACCCACGGTTTTGATTTCTTCAATGCCTAAATTTTTCAAAAAATCGGTCAGTTGATTTTTCACGTGAATAAAGCCTTTGACCCAGTCAGCGTCTTTTTGATTTTCCGGAATATGGGCGCAAGCTAATTTAAAATGGTCAACCACCGGCAACAGTTCAATAATCAAAGCGGCGTTGGCAAACTGGATAATTTCCGTCTGGCGTTTTTCGGTTTCTTTTTTAAAATTCAAATAATCGGCTTTGGCTCTTTTCCAGCCGTCAAGATATTCTTCGGTTTTCTTTTTGAGCAGTACTAGCTCCGAGTCTGAATCCGAAGCAGCGGCATCCGGCTGAACCGGGGGCTGACTGATATTTTCATCCACCATTATTTTGTAAAATTATTAATTAGACTTTGGCTATACTTTATCAAACTAAAATTATTCTGGTAATCCATCCGGGCCGGGCCCAGAATGCCAAAAACCACCGGCTCATTTCTAATCTGATAACGGACCACTACTGAACCGCATTCCGAACCAAAAGGATTTTTTTTGCCGATTAAAATTTCCACGTCGTCTTCGAAATCCGAAAGGGAAAAAAGTTTTTCCAAAACTCGGTCAAAGTGATCAATCACCCGGCTGATGTTATAGGCAAATTCGTGCTGGTTAAACTCCGGCTGGGCAAACAGGTTGGACAGACCAGTGTAATAAAAATCCGCCTTGGAAAAACCGACAAAAACCGTGTTCGAGGCTAGTTCGGCCACGCCTTTGGCTAATTGTTTAACCAGGGTCGGCTCGTAAGTTTTAAACGACTGGACGGCTTTGCGCAAAAATTCTTGTTTTGGTTTGGCTAAATCTAAATCCGCCAAAAAATTGGCAACGTAAAATTCGTAACCTTTGAGCGTCGGCGCGCGACCGGCCGAAGTGTGAGGCTGATAGATATACCCGGCATCTTCCAGCGCCATCATTTCGTTGCGGATCGTGGCGGAACTCAAATTGAAGCGGGGATCCTGAGAAACAAGTTTAGAACCAACCGGCGTAGCCGTTTTGACATACTGGCAAACGATTAAATTCAATAAATCTTTCTGTCTTTGGTCCATAAAATTGGATTGATAGCCGGATTAGCACCCCGTTAGAAACCTTGAGCAAAAAAGAATTTTAAACGATTTTTCAAGTATCTTCTCCCCATACCCGACTTCAGATACTTTTCTCGGGCCCGAGCATCATAACGATTAAGGCTAATTTCACAATAAATAAGTTTCCAGGGAATGCCGTATTTAGTGGACTTATTCCGGCCTGAATTATGATTCAAAATTCTTTTTTGCAAATTCTTAGTAGAACCGATATACCACCGGCCATAACTCTTGCTAAGAAGTAAATAAACATACCACATATTGGTTTCTAACGGGGTTAGCACTCTAATAGTAAGAGTGCTAATTTTATTATAGACATTGGCCCAAACCCTGTCAAGACTGATTGACATTAAAACACTTTTCTGATTAACTAAGGACACCAATAATTGAGGTAGATAACCTCTTTATTCATAAACCATCAGAGAGAACGACCTTTGAAATTTGAATAAACCAAACAAAGGAGATAGAGAAGATCATGCCAATGTCAGATTCCTTCCGCAGTAGTCTGTTGCCAATTCTACCGGCAATCGTCCGACATTTCGGCTCACCGGGCCATATCTATTACGGTCCAGGTATTCGCGAAACGGGCAAGCAGATCATCCGCGCCTTCGGTCACGCACCGGGCGGCTACCGCCAATTTTTTGCGGTTAAGGCCTGCCCCAATCCCCAGGTACTCAGGATCATGCTTGAACTCGGCTTTGGGTTTGACTGCTCCTCAATTGCCGAGTTGCGTCTGGTACGCAGTATCGGCGCCAAACCGATAGACATCATGTTCACGGCTAACAATACCGGACCACTCGAATACGCCGAAGCGCTGGCTTATGGCGGCTGCATCCTGAACCTCGACGACATCTCGTTTATCCCGGACGTACCCGAAATGCCGGAGCTAATTTGTTTCCGCTGGAATCAAGGACCGGAACGTCTCGGCAACAGCATCATTGGCAACCCGGTCGATCAGAAGTACGGCGTGCCGACTCAGCACATCATTGAAACCTACCGTCAAGCAATACACCGCGGCGCCAAACGTTTTGGTTTGCACGTCATGGCGTGCTCCAACTGTCTGGAAGACAATTACTTTGTGGAAACCGTTCGGGGACTATTGGCCATCGCTAAGCGCCTCAAGCAAGAACTCGGCATTGAGCTTGAATTCATCAATATGGGCGGCGGCGTTGGTATTCCTTACCGGCCTGAAGATAAACCCGTTGACCTCAATTGGGTTGGCAACCAAATCAGCGACGTCTTCCGGGAATTCCACCAAGCTCAAGGTTACGCGCCCAAACTGCTGACCGAGTTCGGCCGGCTGTTCGCGCCAAACGGGGTCTTGCTGCTGACCGTCATCAACATAATGCAGAAATACAAGAAGTTCGTGGGTGTTGACGCCGCCTGCACGGCAACAATGATGCGGCCAGCGGTTTACTACCCCAACGGTGGCTACCACGACATTGTCGTCTATAACGCCGACGGCCGGCCTCAGGAACTAGTCAACGTCGTTGGTCCGGTTTGTGAAAACTGCGATCAGTTCGCCCGCGACCGGTTGTTACCGCAACTCTACCGCGGCGATCGGCTGCTGGTCCAAGACACACTGGCCCACTGCAATGCCATGGCCAGCAATTACAACGGGCATCTGAAACCCCAAGAGTTGATGCTCGACAACGACTCCGTCAGACGTATTCGTGAAGCTCAGACCTATGACGACTACATCAGCGGTCTGGACTGCGATCCATGTCTGCTTGAAACCGTCTAAGTTTAATTCGGCTACATAACCCATCCACCCATTGTAAAAATCCAAAGACAATCAAAGGAGAATCAGAAGCAATGAATCCTCTAACCCAAGTCGACATCCGTCGCGCTTTTGGCGACGGTATCGGCGGCGCCCACTTCGGTGATGACAGCACCGAATACCTGTTCAGCCGAATCAAACGCCTACGACGCGCCTTCCAACAAGCTCACCCCAATTTCAAAGTCCTTGATTTCGGCATCGGCGAGCCCTATGAAGGTCCCAGTCAACTTACTCGACAGGCAGTCATGGCAGCCACCAATCAACCTGAATTCGACGGCTATCCCGACCTCGGTCTGGAGCGGCTGCGCCAGGTTGTCGCCGTTCACTTCGGCGAGCAGTTCGGCGTTAACGTTGATCCCAGCACCCAGGTCCAAGACTGCTGGGGCATCAAGCCCGCCCTCGACGCCTTGGTCAAGGTGTTCTGTGCTCCCGGCAATAAATCCTCGCTCACGTCACGCATTCAAGTGGCGGTTACCGTTCCCGGTTATCCGGTTTTCGGCACTCAAGCCTCTAAGCTCGGCGCCGAAGTGATCCAAATGCCAGTTACCCGGGAACACAGCTACCTGTTTGATTACCGGGTGCTGGAGCAATGTCAAAATCTCCACGCTATCTATGTGATCAGCCCCCACAACCCAACCGGCCGGGCCTATGACCAAGTTCCCGGCTTCTGGGAAACTCTGGTTGAATGGTGCCGGCAGCGCCAGGTTGCCCTGGTGGTTGACGAGGCCTACTGCCATCTGCGCTGGGTCGACGAAGACCGGCCGTTCACCGCTTTGTCAGTGCCTGGTTTTACCGACGTCGGCGTCGTGCTTCACTCGGTTTCCAAGACCTTGAACTGGACCGGTGGCCGAGTCGGCTGGGTAGTTGGCAATCCGACCATTATCGCTGCTTACCGCAAAGAGTACGAAGACTCCAGCTCAGGCCAAACCCTGGCCAACCAACACGGAGCAGCCGAATCACTCACTCACTTCAACGGCATCATTGGCTTGATCCGCAAGAGCTACATCGAACGGCTTGGCCGGTTGGTCGACGTTTTGCGTAAACACGGCTTTCCGGTGCAAATGCCCGACGGCGGATTCTTCGTCTTCTCGCCGGCGCCAACTGAAGGTGGCGGCCAAGCCTTCACCGATGCCGAAGCCTTCATGCGATATCTGCTCAATGAGCAGGGCGTGGTCAGCGTGCCGTTCGGCAGTAACATCCGCTTCTCTTGCACCATCAAGGTTGGCGGGCAAGGCCAGCCTGAAAGTTTCGATCAAGCGATCGAAGCCTTGGACCAACGCTTACCCCAAGACCTTAAGTTCGCCCTTTAAGCAATCCGGAATTAAACCAATTCGATAAAACGGTCACCGCAGTGACCGTTATTTTTTAACAAAAAAAGAGGCTGTCAACCCCGCACTAGCTTAAACAAGAATTAAAAACGTCACTTGACCGGCATGTAAGCAGCGGCGTTAAAAATATCCACTTCGGGAATAATCTTAACGTCGGTAATCGGCGGCAGCGGTTCATACCAGCGCATTTCAACTGTTCTAGTCTCACCGGACAAAAACCGATCCAAAACAAAATAGTTCGCTCCCCCGACCGTGCCTTGGCTGGTCAAAAGCACCATGACTAGACCGACCTGCCAATAGCTGTAAGCGGTTTTATTTTGGATTTTAAAACTCAGATTACTAATTGGCAGGTTGCCGGTCAACCCCAACTTCGTAGCCGGCTGAAAATTCACTTCGCTGATTTCAAAATTTAACTTTGGTTCGGCCAAAGCCGGAAAGTCTAAAACCCGGCGCCAATGGACCTCTGAGATTTTAATGACCGCGCTGCCCGGGTCAATGTCTTTTTGTTTAAAAAAAACAACGTACTTTTCTT
>Ga0155034_122_pt1 | contig 23284 bp, 12 predicted proteins | sample RifCSPhighO2_01_FD_106002 | JGI IMG/M metagenome (GOLD analysis project Ga0155034, IMG submission 106002) | Candidatus Buchananbacteria bacterium RIFCSPHIGHO2_01_FULL_44_11 | reverse complement strand
AGAAAAACCAAAGCGCCCAGCTAAAAAGAAAAAGCCGCTTTGGCGCAAAATTCTGGGTACAGTGCTTTATCTGGCGTTTGTCTTTGGCCTGGTCTATTACACACCCAAAGCCTTAAGCAATTTTTTAGGCACGGATTATCCGCTGGCCGCTATTACGTCCGGGTCAATGTGGCCGGAGTTAAAAAAAGGCGACCTGATTTTCATCCAGGGTGTTAAAGACGCTAAAAAGGAAATTCAGGTTGGCGAGGTTATTGTTTATAGCAACGAAAGAAACGCCTTTACCATCCACCGAGTCATTGAACTCAAAGAAGACGAGTTGATCACTAAAGGCGACGCCAATAATATTTCTGACCAGCCAATCAGTTACACCGACGTTATCGGCCGGCTCTACAAAATCGGCAACTATAACGCCCGGATACCGAAGCTAGGTTTTGTCAGCACCAGTTTCAGTCAGTTTATTAAAAAGTGATGAGTCAATCAGGCCCGTTTACAGTCATTGCGAGGAGTGTCGTTTCTATGTCGGGACGACGAAGCAATCTGCTTGGTATTACGAGATCCCTCGACAAGCTCGGGATGACGCTTCGCGTCAGATTGTTTCTCCGCCTAAGGCAGATCGCAATGACAAACTAAGATTATGGCTAAAAGCCGCAAGAAAATTAAGACTTTCAAAAAAGTGCTTAGCATCCTGAGTACCCAGTTTTTGATTATGTTTTTAATTTTGGCTCAGGTGCCGGCTTTTAACGCTTTTGAGGCGCATGTCATTAACGTCACGGCAAAAATTATCCCGCGCTGCGAAGAAGGCCACTGGCTGACTGGCCACAAATTCTATGACCGGGACGGCGACGGAGTCTGGGATCAAGACGAAGAAGGTTTGCCCGGCTGGTGGATTGTTTTGCAGCAAGGGCCTTATGAAAGCCAATATGATTATGATGACAGCGGTTATGTCAACGGCGACGACCTGGTGGCTTTGCCGGACGTGATTTTGGGCAACACGGTTTGCCCGGTAGGCAAAGACTGCGACATTAACGACGACACCTTAATTGACATTAACGATTTTGACGCTTTACAAAGTTACATTACGGCTAATGAAGTCGGCACTCAGCAGACCGGACCGGATGGCTCTTACTTATTTAATAATTTAGTCCCTGGTTTTTATATTGTCCGGGAAGTACCGGAAGGCGGCTGGCTTTCAGTTTCGCCAACGGTGAAGTATCTTGAAGTCAGTCAGTGCGGCGAATCGGTTATTGACTTTGGCAATTATCAAGAAACCGGCCCGGCTTGCGGCGACGGATTCCTTGATCCGGGCGAAATTTGCGACGACGGCAACATGATTGACGGCGACGGTTGTTCGGCTACTTGTCAATTTGAATGTATCGCCGACCTGGAATTAACCAGTAACGGCAGTTTTGAAACTCCGGTTGTGACGACCCCCCAAAACTGGGATATTTTTGCCAATGGCACCGTGGATTTGAATTGGCAAGTTGGCTGGCAGTCAACTGCGACCACTTACACGCCAACTTCGACGCCGTTGTTTAGGCCGTCAGTCGCCAACCTGGAGCTGCATAACAGCGGCATTGGTTGGGCGCCTCAAGCCGGCAATCAATACGCCGAACTAGACACTGACTGGGACGGCCCGACTGGTTATATCGATAGTGAACCCAGCTCAGTTAAAATTTCTCAAAATATTCAAACCGTGCCCGGTGAAACTTATGAAGTTAAATTCTGGTTCTCACCGCGGCCCAATACCGGCTCAAGCAATAATGTCTTGGCCTTAAGCTGGGGCGGCAGTGTCGAAGACACAGTCTCGGCCGCCGGTGGCTCTAATACCAGCTGGGTGGAACATACTTACAGTTTTGTCGCTACTTCTACTTTAACCATGATTGAATTTGCCGATTTAGGCACGCCGGATTCTTTAGGCACATTCTTAGATAACGTCAGCGTTCAGTGCGTACCGCCCACCGGCGGACCGGAATGCGGTGACGGCATTTTAGATGAAGGTGAGCAGTGTGATGACGGTAACTTTGTTGACGGTGACGGCTGTTCGGCCGAATGTAGCGTGGAACCGATGTGCGGCGACGGCATTATTGATCCGGGTGAATTCTGTGACGACGGCAACCTGGTTTCTGGCGACGGCTGCTCAGCCACTTGTCAACCGGAAACCTACGACTGCCAAGCCTTGTCAGCCGGTTATTGGAAAAATCATGAAGGTTGCAACCTTAATCCGGCCGTCAGTCAGTGGACCGATGAAATTAATCAACTGTCTTCAACTGAATTCCAGGGCGCTTTCAGCGCTACAACCGGCAGTCAAATTTGTCAGCTTTTAGACGTTAATAACTGTCCGTCAGGCAACACGGTGCCGGCCAAACTTTGCCGGGCCCAAGGTAAAACCCTGGCTGATTTGTCCAATGTCGTTTCTGGCCGGCTAGATTTGAACGCCATTATTGCCGGCGCTGACGACGGCAATGCCGCTTTTAATAACTTAGGCTTGAATTATTTTTCCACCGTTCAAGAAGCGCTGGACGCGATTGAAACAATTATCGCTGATCCAAATCACACCAAAGCTCAATTGGTTGACGCGGCTTACGTGGCGGAACGGATTTATTCTTTCTATGAAAATAACGAATGCGGCACTGATGAATGCCTTTATGGCGAACTTGACGACATTGTGATTAATGAATTTTTGCCCAACCCGACCGGGTCAGACTCAGCCAGTAAACCCAATGGCGAATGGGTAGAAATTTACAATAACGGTTTTTGGCCAATTGATTTGAACCACTGGATGCTTTATGACGAAAACAACAGTAACGAGCTTGAAATTCAAGACAGTAACACCAATACCGGTGACACCATTATCAGTCCGGCTGGATTCCTGGTCGTTTACCGCAACGGCGACAGTGATTTCTCTTTGAATAATACCGGCGGTGATCAAGTCCGCTTGTATCATCGGCCAATTAATAGTGCCGGCATTTTGATTGATTCTTACACTTATACCGTTGACGCGCCGGAAAACAAGTCTTTTGCCCGGATTCCCGACGGTACTGGGGAGTTTGTTGATCCCATTCCCACACCCGGCCAGCCTAATCAAACCGAAGAGCCGGAACCGCTTTTCAGCCAGCCTTTGGCTGAACCCGAACCAGTGGTAGAAACTTTGCCTCAAACCGAGGGAACAGTGGTTAATGTTGATTCAAGCCAAACGCCTGAACCAGAACCAGTGGTGGTGACTCAAAAAAACCCTGAGCCAGAGCCAGTGACAGTTGAGGCAGAGCAACCGACTGAGCCGAATTTGGCAATTAATACCGAAACTAATACCGACCAAAACGTGGTCGTTGAACCGCCGGCCGAAACTTTGAGCCCGGAACCAACCGCCACGAACACTGATGAAGTAATCGAACCCAAGCCAGAGCTGGAGGCAATTGAACCTCAACCCCTTGATCTACCCGAGCCGGAACCTGATGTCACCCCCGAACCGCCGAGCCCGACTGATTCTGAAATTTAATTTGTCATTATGTCTGAATTTTTCCGAAAAAATACTAAGCCGTTAGCCTGGATTACCGCCGGAGTGGCTTTAAGTTTATTTGCCGTTATTTTTCAGGGCCACTTGATCGCGGTTTACGCCGACTTATTGCCAATTTCAGTCAGTGAAGATCACTTGGGTTTTGGCACGGTGTTTCCCGGTGAACAGCAGCAGGGTAATTTTTTGGTCAGTTACACTGGCGAAGGCGAAACCATTCCTTACAGTTTACTGCTCAAGCGCAAACCCTTGCCGCCGGAACACCCGGATTATCCCAATGGCGGCGACCCGAATCTGCCCGGCTATTACCGCGACCTTTGTCCGCATCTAGATTTAATCAGCCAGGAAGGGGAAGGGGATTTAACCAGTAATGCCACGGTTGACCCAGAGGATTTATCTGACAACTGGCTGGTTAATTTGGCCGTGCCGGCTATTGACGGCTACGTTGCTCAAGAACACGATGGCGGCATTGTAATTAGTAATGGCGAATACGGCTGTGATATTTCGGTCAGTATTGATTTAGTTTGCGATCCGGTCCAAGAGTTAGTTGGCAACGGCAGTTTTGAACTGCCACTAGTAACTCACGCGACCAAGTGGGACATTTTCCCATCCGGCACGACCAATCTGAACTGGCTGGTGAACTGGCACTCAACTCAGACGGTTTTCAGCGGCCAGAATCGGCCGGTGGTCGCCAACCTGGAAATGCATCAGACCGGCGTGGCGCCGGGCTGGGCGGCCGCGGCCGGTAATCAATACGTGGAAATGGACACGGACTGGAACGGCCACGTTGGTACTTTGAATAATGAACCTTCTTCGGTTAAAATCACCCAGAATATTTTGACTATTCCGGGCCAACAATACAAAATTAAATTTGCTTTTTCACCTCGGCCCAGTACCGCCATTGCCGACAACAACCTGGAATTGCGCTGGGGTGGGCAATTGGTTAACAGCGTCTCGGCGGCTGGTGGTGGCGCGACCAGCTGGACCAACTATGAATACCTGGTGACTGCCACGACCACTTATACCACGGTTCAGTTTACTGATTTAGGCACGCCCAATTCCTTGGGCACATTCTTAGATAACGTCAGCGTCAAGTGCCTGCCAGCTGTGGCGCCGTAAAGAATTCCCCTCCTGATTTAGGAGGGGTTAGGCCTGCCCGCCAAAGCGCGAAGTGTAGGAGGGGGTTGATTCCAAGGTAAAAAGGTCTGACGGTCTTTAGACCGTTATGTCATTGCGATCCGCCTTAGGCGGAGAAACAATCTGACGCGAAGCGTCATCCCGAGCTTGTCGAGGGATCTCGTAATACCAAGTAGATTGCTTCGTCGTCCCGACATAGAAACGACACTCCTCGCAATGACAAGTTTCTTTGTAATTTGACAATCAAGAGTTTTTTCAGTTATTTCTTCATCAACAGAAAACGTGAATAGCGAAATTCAAATTTATCTATTTTTACTTATTCTTTAGTGTCATTGCTTCTCCGCTCAATGCCGTTCGCTCCTCGCAATGACAAAATATATTGGCTTTAAGAGTAAAAACGAATTTTGCTATTCACTTCAGAAAAACTTGACAAAACTCGGTTTTTCCCCTAAGTTGAGATATACGCTTGATTGCTTGATTTTGGGAGTTTATTCTGACTAATTGAAAAATAATTTTAGCTAAAATAAGCTAAAAATTGAACAATTAATTTTAATAACTAAGATTTATCAAAAAAAATATGTACATGGTCTCTACTTTTCACTCTAAGAGGGTGAAGGCTAAGCGGGCCGAGAAACTACTGCGCCTCAGTTCCAGCGTAGTTATTTTTTTAATGGTTTTTAGCCTTTTGCCGCCGCTAAATTTTGCTCAAGCGGCCAGTTCAGTCTCCGGATTTCCGGACAATTTTGGCATTGGCGATACTGATGTTTCTGATATTCCCAACTGGGATGAAGAAAATCTTGATAGCGATAGTGCCACTTTAGCCAAAGCCGCGACGGTCAGCGGTGAAGACACAGCCAGTCCTGACGGCGCCCAATTCGCTAAAATTAATGAAGGCGAATGGATTTGCCGGTCAGTTGACGCTACCGGGTTTTCTTCGCTTACCCTTTCGTATTACTGGCGAGGGGATGCTGATGCTGAAAATAATGAGGATGGAGTTATTGAATACAAAATTGGCGGAACGAGTTGCACCAGCGGTGGTAGCAGTTGGACTACCGTTGCCAGTCACGAATTAGATGATGGCAATAATAACGTTCATGAAGACTGGAGTTCAATTCAATCAGTTAGCCTGCCCAATAATCTTAATGGCTTTGTTCGTTTTCGTAATGACGCTAATAGTAGCAATGAATATTTCCGTGTTGACGGTGTTGACATTCAAGGTGAACCGCCAGTTGAACCGGCTGTCAATCCGCCATTGGGTCAGTCTTGCGGCTTGGACGTGGCTTTGGTCTTAGACAGTTCCGGCAGTATTAGCACGACTGAGTTGACTCAGATGAAAGACGCTTTTGAAAGTTTTGTTTCTGCCTTTTTGCCGGAAACGCCAACTCAATTTTCCGTGACTGACTTTGACACCACCGCCTCGGTTTTACAAAGTTTTACTGATGATACCGTTTTAATCAATTTAGCCATTAACAGTCCAACTTCCGGCGGCTCAACCAACTGGGAAGACGGCTTGCTTAAAGCTCAAGATACTTTAGCGGCCAGTCGAGGGGACGTACCTAATCTGGTTGTCTTCGCTTCTGACGGCAATCCTAACCGGCTTGGTACTGCCGGTACCTCAGCCACTGAAGCTGAAGCGGTTCAGGCGGCGGTGTTGGTCGCTAATGACATTAAAACCGCCGGTACCAGAATTATTACTTTAGGCATTGGTAATGATCTTGATGCCGCTAACCTGGAAGACATTTCCAGCGCTGACGCGGTTATTACTTCCGGTTTTGATACACTCGCGGCCAGCTTGGCGACACTAGCCAGTGAACTTTGCGGCGGCACAATTACCGTCAAAAAGTTAGTTGATGCCGATGGCACGCTGGATACCTCAGACGATCAATCGCCAGCCTCAGGCTGGAGCTTTGACGTCCTCGGCTCGCCTTCCGATCCCGACTCGGTTTTAACCGGTGACGATGGCTTTACGCCTTCAGTGGAAGTGGAGGCAGGCACTTACTCAGTAACGGAAACCACTCAACCAGGCTACGAACTGCTTTCGGCTGTTTGTACCATTAACGACGTTGAAGTGGGTACGGAAAATTTCAGCGTTTCAGCCAGCGACATTGTCGCCTGTACCTTTATTAATCATCAAATTCAAAAACCGGTTATTACCTTAAGCGGTCCGAATCCGGACACGATTATCGTTAACCCCGGACCTTATGTTGACCCCGGTTACAGCGCTTTTGACCTTGAAGACGGGGATTTGACCTCCAGCGTGGAGGTCACCGGTACGGTTGATACCACTTCATCCGGCTCTTACACCCTTTACTATAATGTCACTGATTCTGATTTGTTAGCGGCTGACGAAGTAACCCGGACAGTTAACGTTAATAATCCGCCGTCTCAATGTTCTGACGGTGTTGATAACGACGAAGACGGCACAATTGACTTTGCCGGCGGTCCGAATCAGGAACCAGCCGACACCAGTTGCGATAATTCAGAAGACAACGATGAAAACAGTCCGCCGGTGATTACGGTTGAACCGGAATTAGTCACTTTGACCCTGGGCGGTTCATTTGATCCGCTGGCCGGCGTGACCGTGACTGATGCCGAAGATGAACCCGACCCGTCAGCTAGCGTTGGCGGCGACAGCGTTGACCCTAATACTATTGGCGATTATGTCGTGACTTACGATGCTACTGACTCTGACGGTGCCGCGGCTTCACAAAAAACCCGGACGGTTCAAGTTAGAGCCCAATGCGCTGACGGCATTGACAATGACGGTGATGGACAAATTGACAGCGCTGACAACGGTTGCGGCATTGACGACCCGACTGATAATGACGAAAATACGCCGCCAATCATCAGCTTAACCGGCAGTGATGTTATTGAGTTAGTGGTGGGTGATACTTACACTGAATTGGGCGCGACCGCTGATGACGCCGAAGACGGTAATGGCCTTATAGTTACCGATATTAACAGTTCGGCCGTTAACACGGGTGCGGTTGGTGCCTACTCAGTATTTTATAACTTTACCGATTCTGACGGTTCGGCCGCGACTCAAGTGATCCGAACAGTTAATGTTAGTCCTTTACCTCAATGTTCGGACGAAGAAGATAACGACGAAGACGGCTTGACCGATAGCGCCGACCCGGCTTGTCACACTGACGGCGACCCGGAAAATTCCGAGTCTTACGATCCGAACCTGAATGACGAGTCAAATGATCCGATACCGGCTTGCGCTGACGGCGTTGATAATGATGAAGACGGTCTAACTGATTTAGCCGATCCGGGCTGTGAATCTTCTGACGACGACGATGAATTCAATCCGCCTCAATGTTCGGATAGCTCGGACAATGACGATGACGGTTTGACCGATAGCGCCGACCCGGCTTGTCACACCGACGGTAATGCCCAAAATTCAGAATCTTATGATCCAAGCCTTAACGACGAATCAGATGATCCGGCCCAGTGTGCCGATGGCCTGGATAACGACCAGGATGAATTGACTGACAGCAGCGACCCCGGTTGCTGGACTGACCCGAATGATTCCGAAACTTACAATGCCGCGGATGACAGCGAATCACAAGATCCGCAGGACGACGTCTGCGCCAATATCGAAGGCGTGCAGACCCAGGTGCCTTCCGGCATGGTCTTGGAAGAAGGCGATCAGTGTGTTACTCCTGAGCTGATGTGCCAAGGTTCTGACACCTATACTTTAAATGCTGATTTTGACCAAGGTACTCTAATTAACGTCACTCATACGCCGAGCGATCAACTTCAGTTAAGCGAGAACATTAATACTTTCAATTTCATTTGGGTGGCCGTCTCAACCAAAGGTACGGTGGTTAAAATCAATACTGATACCGGTGAAATTGTCGGCGAGTATAAAACGTCACCAACCAGTCACGGCAATGGTGATCCTTCACGGACGACCGTTGACAAAGACGGCAGCGTCTGGCTTTCCAACCGCAGTGATGTCTACGAGGGAGCCGGTTCGGTGGTTCATATTGGCTTAGTCGAAAATGGCCAGTGCGAAGACCGCAATAGTAATGGCTTGATTGATACTTCAACTGCCCAAAACGATATCAAGGCCTGGACTGACGCTTCTGGCGCCCGCAGTGTGGCGACCGCGGCTGATGAATGTATTGTCCATTACGTTAAAGTCCCGACCTCTAGCGGCACCCGGCACGTCTCGGTTGATTCTGATAACAACGTCTGGGTGGCCGGTTATTACTCCAAGAATTTTGATTTAATTAAAGGCGGTAAGTGGAACGTGCCCGGTTCCGGCACTATTATTCGCAGTGAATCAAGTGTCGGCTACGGTGGTTATGGCGGTTTAATTGACAGCAATGGCGTGATTTGGTCGGCGGCTAATCTTTTACGCTGGGATACGGCTAATCCGTTAACCGGATCCAATGGCGGTAACTGGACCGGCTTTGACCACAGCAGTTACGGCTTATGTATTGATAGTAATGGTAATGTCTTTAACACTGAATATGGACCAACTGTCTATAAACATGGTCCGGACGGCACCCTGCTTGATACTTTTGGTCATGGTACCAGTTACGCCCAAGGTTGCGTTGTCGATGGCAATAATGACCTTTGGATCGCCGGTTCGCTTTCTGGCAGCACGGTTGATCACCTTAAAAATGACGGCACTTATGTTGGTTCAGTTCCAGTTGGTTATGGTCCGACCGGCGTCGCCGTTGACGCTAACGGTAAAATTTGGTCAACCAATTATTCCGACGGCACGGTGTCGCGCATTGACCCCACTGCCGGCCCGATTGGCGCGGATGCTGTCACACCAGTCGGCGCGGTTGATTTCACCAGCGTTAGCTTAGGTGGCAATCCCTACAACTATTCCGATATGACCGGCAGTACTCTTTCCGGCATGGCCGAAAGCGGCACCTGGACGGTTGTTCATGACGGCGAAGTCGGTACTTTCCCCTGGGAAAGTATCACCTGGAATGCCAGCGTGCCCAGCGGTGCGAATTTGAGCGTAACGGTCGCGACTAGCGATGACGGTTCAACTTTTGGCGCCCCGCAAACAGTAACCAGCGGCCAGGATCTCACTGCTTTAACCAGCCGCTATCTCAAGGTTGTTGTCAGCTTGGAGCGCAGTTCTGAAGGCCAAAGCCCAGTCCTCCTTGATTTATCAGTTAATCGTGATTGCGGTGACGAGGAAACCGATGTTTGTCAAAACCTTGACGGGGTGCAAACCTCAGTGCCGGAAGGCTTTACCGAATCAGGCGGCCAATGCACTCAAACCCCTCCGCCTCCGGGTGGTGGTGGCGGCGGTGGTGGCGGTGGCGCCAGTTTCTTAATTATTCACTCGGAAAATACTGGCGACAAGACAAGTCAAACGGTTTTAGTGACCTGGTTCACTAACCATCCAGCGACCAGCCGGGTAGTTTACGACACCGTGTCTCATACTGCCTTAGGGCCATTGCCTAATTATGGTTATGCGTTCTCTACGATCGAAGACCCGGCTCTAGTAACTTTCCATTCAGCTTTAATCACCGGCCTACTGCCTGACACTACTTATTATTTCCGGCCAATTTCTCATGGTTCACCGGAAGTCTATGGCATTGAGTTAAGTTCTACTACGATTTCCGCGCCGCTAACAACGCCGGAAGAACCTACACCAACTCCAGAACCGTCGCCCACTGGTCCGGAAACGCCACCGGCCGGCCCAACTGAAGAAACGCCGCCGACTGGTGGTACTGGCATTGTCGCTGGAGCGGAAACCGCCCCGGCTGAAGAGGGAACAGTGGCTGGCGTTGAGTACCAAGAATTAGCTCAAGCGTCACCAACGCCAACACCGACGCCTGAACCGACAGTTGCCCCAACGCCTGAACCGGAAGCAACTCCGGCCGCCAGCTCTAACTGTAATTTCTACATCTGGCTATTCTTTATCCTAAACTTGATCGCCGTCGGCGTGGCCGCTTATGTCCACAAAGATAACCCAGTGGTCTGGCAGAAATTCCTCTGGTTAATCGGCTTAGCGCTTGCTTTGGTGCCCTTAATCTGGTATCCGCAGTGCTGGCTCTGGATGTGGCTGTTAGCTACCCTGGTGATTATAATCGTTTTAGCCTCATTAAAAACCAGCAATAATCAGAATTAATTTGCCCAATGTAGGGGACCAGAAAGGACTGCCTAAGCAGTCCTTTCTGGTATTTAAAAAGAATTTTCTCCCCCTAAGGTAGAGGGAGAAACCTGCCCGCCGAAGCCCCCGCTTCGTCCACGAAGCGAGGCGAGTCAGCGCAGGCGGAGGAGGAGGGTATATTGACGTTTCTCCTCTCCTAAGGGGGGAGAGGAGACAGAGGTGAGGTTATGGAGTTTGTTACTTCACCCCTGCCTGCGCCAAGGCTCTGGCAGGCAGGCTAACCCTCTCCGTTTTCGGAGAGGGAATAATGCTCGCGATGAATGACAGTTAACAATTAAGAGTGTCATTGCGAGCCCGAGAGTAGCGAGGGAAGTCATGCCAAAGGCAGATCCGCCTTTGGCGGACAATCCCTTTGGCAAGACAGATCCCTCGGTTCCCTCGGGATGACGCTTCGCGTCCCTATTGCTTCGTCGTCCCGACAAAGAGATGACACTCCTCGCAATGACAGTAAAAAATAATTTAAAAAATTAATCAAAGAGTCCTCACCCTCACCGGCCCTCGCTTTCGCTCGGGCACCCTCTCCCTAAGGGAGAAGGATTACCTGCCTGCGCCGAATTACTTGGCAAAATCTTGGCTTCGGCAGGCAGGAGGGTGAGGGGAAGGCAAAACAATTTTATTTTCTAAATTTAGGTTTTTATTTGACAAAAAGTTGAAGTTGTGTTATACTTAAATAGTTAGAATCAAAGAATAATTGTCAACAAAACTATGTTTGGCAAAAACCAGAAACCAGAGAAGAAAGGCAAGAGCAAGAACGGTATTTTCAGCGTTTTTGTTTTGTTATTCGGCGGTTTGATTCTTTTCTTGAAAAAATCCAAAAGACTGGATTGGTTTCTAAAAAATCAAAAACGGGAAATCAAGGAACTGAATTCCGGCCAAGAAACGTTTGGTCGCTTTTTGGTCGATTCTAAAGATTTATTCATTCCTTACGACGGTAACGATAATAAGCCGAGAATTTTGAGACCCAAGGCTTTGTTAACCTATGCCACGTTAGCCCTGGTATTAAAACTCATAGTCGTGGCCTTTTTATTTACCGTCTATCCCAATGCCGCCCGTTTGTCCGAAATTGTCGCCAACCGAATGGTTGGTTTAGTCAATCAAGCCCGAGCGGAAAGCGGCGCCGAACCCCTGACGTTTGATAATAGCTTAGCCCAAGCAGCCTTGGCTAAGGGTCAAGATATGCTGGCTCAACAATACTTTGCCCATGATACGCCGGACGGCAAACGCCCTTGGCAGTGGATTGACCGCAGCCAGTATGACTACGTTTACGCCGGTGAAAATTTAGCCATGGATTTTACCAGCGCTGAATTGGTTCAGGACGCTTTTATGAAAAGCCCCAGCCACCGGAAAAACATTTTAAACCCCAGATACAAAGACATCGGCATTGCCGTTTTAAGCGGCGAATTGAACGGTCATGAAACGATTCTGCTGGTCGAGTTTTTTGGTACTATCCGGGACGACTTGGATACCCTGGTCGTGGCCGAACCGGAGCCTAACATTCAAACTGCTCCGGCGGTGGAAAATCCGGCTGCTGTTAACGCTGCCCCAACGCCAAATCAGCCGGCCGTGGCCGGTGAGCAGACCGAAGGTGAAGTATTGCCATTGGCGCCAGACCAAGCCGACCTGGAAGCCGGATCGGCCAACGAAGGAGTCATTGTTGTTTCCGGCAGCAGTCAACAGAACAAGGCTCTGATTGATTTTGTCATTGAATATTCCAATATCTTCTTTATTGCTTTTCTGATTTTCATCCTGATTTCGCTTTTCTTAAATATATTTATCAATATCAAGGTCCAGCATTCTTCGGTTATATTACAAACCGTGGCCGTGGCCGCTTTAATGCTGGCTATGGTCTTAATTAAATTCCATTTTGTTGAACAAGTGGCGACTCAGATTTTAATCCTTTAAACTATTTTGCTTGGCTTTAATTTTTAAAGTCTTAAAAATGGCTTAACCCAGGCTAAATAACGGGGTAGCCATTTTTTTATTATCAATTTAAATTATTTAACCTGGATGCTTGGCTATGATTAAAAACTTATGATATAATTAGTCATATGGTTGATAGTAAAAAATCTGAGGAAATAAAAAACGATTTTATTACCATTGCCTCCCATCAGTTGCGCACGCCGATTGCCGGTATTCGCTGGTCGCTGGATACTTTATTATCCAAAAAAACCGGCGTTATATCCGAAAAACAGCGCGAGGTAATCAAGTCGGCCTATGAAAGTAACAATTATTTGGTTAAGGCGGTTAATGATTTGCTCCGGGCCGCCCGGCTGGAAGAAAAGGGGGTAATTTTAGCACCCAAGTTGACTGATATTGGTCCGATTGTTAAAAATATCGTTAAGCAAAATGAGATATTTGCCCGGGCGGCAAATTGCCGGATTAATTTAAAATCATCTCCAGGCCAGACCAAGGCTTATGTTGATCCATTGCAAATTAAACTAGTAATTGAAAGCTTGATTGATAATGCCGTTCGCTACATTCGAGAAAAGGGTAAAATTGAAATCAGTTTAAAAACGGTTAAAGACTTTTTAATCTTAACGGTTAAAGACAACGGTATCGGCATTCCTTTATCTGAGCAGCCCCGGGTTTTCTCCCGTTTTTTTAGAGCCAGCAATGCAATTAAAACCCAAACTGAGGGCTTGGGGTTGGATTTATACATCAACAAGAAAATCATTGACGCTTCTGGCGGTCGATTTAATTTTACCAGCACTCAAGGCCGGGGGACGACTTTTTATGTTTATTTGCCGTTGAACTCTGAAGTCGCGACAAAAAATAAAAATCAAGAGGCTAATCTGTCGCCCGAGTCAGAATTAGCTACGGCAAAAACCATTAAAAAAGAACGTGAGTTTGTCGCGATTACCGTCCACGAGCTTAAAGCGCCTTTGGGGGCGACCAAGTGGAGTTTGGAGATGCTGAAAAGCGGTAAAACGGGCCAGCTCAGTTCTGATCAGCTGGAACTGGTTGATCAGATCTACCGAGGCAATGAACGCTTGCTGGTTTTAGTCCGCGACTTGCTTGATTTGTCTAAACTCCAAGAAGGCGAATTTGATGTCGCGCCCAAGCCGCTGGAACTAAAAACTATTATTAATGACGTGGCGACCGCTTTTAAGGCCGAGGCTAAAAGAAAAAATCTAGAGATTAATCTGCCGGTTTTTAACTCCCAAATGCCCAAGGTTCTGGGTGACCAAAACCGAGTGGCTCAGGTCGTAACCAATTTGCTTTCCAATGCCGTTAAATATACTCCGGAAAAGGGCCGGGTCACTATCATGATCAAAAAAATCAGCGGTTCAGAGCTAAAAAATTTAACCGGTAAAATTTCCACCGCTGAAATCAACTACACGGAAAATAAAAAAGGTTATTTAGTCATCTCGGTTCAAGATACGGGCGCGGGCATTTCCGCCGAAGAGCAGTCTAAGTTGTTTACTCGATTTTTTCGGGGTAAAAACGTTTTAAAGTCAAAAACTGAAGGGACGGGTCTGGGTTTATACATCACTAAAACCATTGTGAATTTACACCAGGGTGACATTTGGTTTGTCAGTCAATTAGGTAAAGGTTCAACTTTTTCTTTTAGTTTGCCAATTGCTTGATCATTTTTCATTAAGCATATGCCTAAAACTAAGATCCTGATTATTGAGGATGATAAATTTTTGTCCCGGTTGATCAAAGATTCTCTAGATCCGGAAAAATTTGAGGTGGCCGTGGCTTTGTCGGCCGATGAAGGTATTGATCAGGCGATCATTGACCGACCGGCCCTGATTGTTTTAGATATTTTGTTGCCGGGCAAAGATGGTTTTACTTGTCTGCGGGAAATGAAAAAAAATCCGAAGATTAAAAATATTCCCGTCATTATTTTGTCTAATTTGGGTCAGGACGAAGAAATTAAAAAAGGCCGGGCTCTGGGGGCAGTCGATTATATCATTAAAGCTAACTTCAGCATTGACCGCGTAATTAAAAAAATTTTAAGGCAGCTAAAATAGATGCCGCTCAAATCCTTAAAAAAACCAAATATCGTTTGGCATTATATCACCGGTCTAGCCAATGAAGACTTGGAATTTTTAAAAACTAATTTTAAGTTTCACCCCTTAGACCTCAAAGACTGCGCCGGCGAAGTTCAACGTTCAAAAATTGATATTTACAACAATTATTTATTCATCGTTTTGCAGCTGCCCAGTTTTGACCAGGTCAGAAAAGTCGTTACCGTTGATCAGTGCTATATTTTTGTGGCCAAAAATTACATTATCACGATCACCAAAAATAAACTTAAGTCCTTGAACAATATTTTTTATAAAATCGCCAACAGCCCAAAATCACAGGAGAATATTTCTAGCCAGGGCACGGGTTATATTTTGTATAAAATTTTGGATTATGTCTTGTCCGGCCGCTGGGAAATCATTGGCTACCTGGAAGACAAGGTTCAGGCCGTGGAAAGCCATATTGAAAGCGGTCAGGACGAAAAATTGGTTTTCCAAATTGCTTTGCTTCGGCGGTTAATTTTACAGTTTAAGTCAATCTTGGATCCGCAGCGATTAACCATTAATACGCTCAGTCGACTGAAAGTTTCATTTTTAGACCAAGAAACGCTGGTTTACTTTGATGACCTGGATGATTTTATCGAAAAAATCTTTTTTTCCCTGGAAAGTTATCGCGACCGGATTATCACTCTGCAGGAGATTAACGAATCGCTTTTGTCTTACCGGACCAACAAGATCATGAAAATTCTAACGGTTTTTTCCGTCGCCTTGCTGCCTTTAACCTTTTTGACCGGCTTTTACGGTATGAATATTGATTTGCCTTTTGCCAGTCATCCTTTTTCCATTTGGTTTTTATTCGGCCTTTTGGCCAGTTTAATTTTAATGACTTTTTTTATTTTAAAAAAGAAAGATTGGATTTAAATTTATATGGCCAGTAATAAAAAGTTTGACGTTATCTCTATCGGCGGGGCGGTCAGAGACATCACTTTTTACACCAATCGGGGTAAAATTTTTAGCACCCCGGACAATTTGACCGCCCAAAAAATGCTGGCCTTTGAATATGGCGCTAAAATTAATGTTGACGAAAGCTATTACAGCTTTGGCGGCGGGGCCGCTAATATTGCCGTTTCTCTGTCTTATTTGGGTTTAAAAACGGCCATTATGGCCCGGTTGGGCAACGATCACGACTCCCGCCAGATTGGCTTAAACTTCAAAAAAGCCAGAGTGGATACGGATTTGATCCAAATTGACGATCAAAGCCATTCCGGCCTTTCTTTTGTTTTGGGTTTGGATAAAAAAGATAAAGACCATGTTGTTTTCACCCATCGCGGCGCCAATGATAACCTGGTTTTTCAGAATAAAAAAATGGCAGGGATTCAGCCCGCTTGGTTTTATTTAACTTCTTTATCCGGACCAACCTGGTTAAAAACACTCAGGCTGGTTTTTGACTTTGCCAACCGCAATAGCGTCAGAGTGATCTGGAATCCCGGGGTGCAGCAGCTCCAGGCGGGCAAAAAGACGCTTAACAATTTATTAAAATCCACGGCGGTTTTAATTCTAAATAAGGACGAAGCGATTGAATTGGTCTTGTCCGGCATTAAGGTCGGTCGTCGCAGCCCGACTTTTTTGAACCGGCCTTTGTATCTTTTGAACATTCTTAAAGATTGGGGACCGAAATTGGTCGTTATTACTGAGGGCAAAAAAGGCGCTTGGGCCTTTGACGGGAAAAAGATTTACCGGCAAAAAGCCAGGAAAACAAAACTGATCAACACCATCGGCGTGGGTGATGCGTTCGGCTCGGCTTTTTTAGCCGGTTTGATTTTGACTAAACACAATATTCAAAAATCTCTGGAGTGGGGGATGGTTAATTCCGCTTCGGTTTGTTCAAAACTGGGTAGCCAAGATGGCTTATTGACCTTGGCTGAGATAAAAAATAAGTTATAACGAAATTTATGAGTGACTATCAAATGTGGTTTGTTCTGATCATGGTTTTTATCGGCATTGTTGCTTATTTGATTGTTAAATCAAAATTGGAATAAACCCAACCCAGCCCTTTTTGGTTGACACAGAAAAAAGAAAAAGGGCTGGGTATCTGGGTGGTTTTTTTACGCAAGGAGTCGGCTCCGCCGACAGTAATTTTTTCATCGGCCTCCATTATCACGCTGAAGCGTGATAATGGAGGCCGATCGTAATAGATTTTGGCCCTGACTGAAAAACCAAACAACCCCATGCTTAAAAAATTGCTTAATGGCCAATCAAAAACCATTGCTTCGGCGGCTTTTATTATTGGAGCCGCCTCTTTAATCTCCCGAGTTTTGGGAGTCTTTCGGGACCGGGTTTTAGCCGGGGAATTTGGCGCCGGCATTGAACTGGACATGTATTATGCCGCTTTCCGCATTCCCGATTTAGTTTTTAATCTGGTGGTTTTAGGTGCTGTTTCCGCCGGATTTATTCCGGTTTTTACCCAGTATTTAAAATCAGAACAAAAAGCCTGGGAGCTGGTCAATGTTTTGTTAAACGCCATGATCTTAGCTTTAATCATTATTAGTGGTGGGCTGATTTTATTAGCGCCCTGGCTGGTAAAAATTATTGCTCCGGGTTTTAGTCCGGCTCAGCTAGCCGTTACTGCCCAATTGACGGCGATTATGTTTTTAAGTCCGATTTTTTTGGGTATCTCGGCGATTTTGGGCGGCGTCCTGCAGTCTTATAAAAGATTTTTTGTTAATTCGCTAGCGCCAATTCTATACAATGTCGGCATTATTCTAGGCGCTTTATTTTTTGTTCCTTTAAACGGCATCTACGGTCTAGCCTGGGGTGTAGTTTTAGGCGCGGTTTTGCATATGGCCATTCAAATTTTGCCCTTACTTAATCTTGGTTATAAGTACCGGCTGAAAATTGATCTTTACCATAAGGGTTTTTTGAGAATTTTAAAAATGACGCTGCCACGAATTTTAAGTTTAGTCATTTCTCAAATCAATTTGCTGGTGGTCACGATTATTGGTTCAACGCTGGCGATTGGTAGCATTACCATTTTTAATTTAGCCAATAATCTGCAAAGTTTGCCCTTGGGAGTTTTTGGCGTTTCTTTTGCCATCGCCGCTTTTCCCAGTCTGGCGGAATTAGCCGATCGCAAAAAGAAATTTTTGCACACTTTGTCAGCCATTGTCCGTCAAATTTTATTTTTGATTATTCCGGCCTCAGCTCTTTTGATTATTTTACGCGCTCAAATAGTTCGAGTGGTTTTAGGCACCGGCAAATTTGACTGGCAAGACACCGTTTTAACTTTAGAGACCTTGTCTTTATTCGCCTTCAGTTTGTTTGCCCAAGCTTTGATTCTACTTTTTATTCGGGCTTTCTACGCCTTGGAGGACGCTAAAACGCCGTTTTACATCGGACTAGTGACTGCTTTTGCCAATATCGTCATGGCGATTATGCTGGTAGAAAAATTCAGCGTGGCCGGCCTGGCTTTAGCCTTTTCTTTATCCAGTATCCTGAATTTTATTTTATTGATTTTAGCCTTTCATTATCGCTTGGGCCAGATTGACGGCACCAAAATAGTTTTTAGCGCCGGTAAGATTCTTGTTGCCACTTTCATGCTGGCTTTAGTGGCTCAGGCGGCAAAGTACTTGATCGAACCTTTTGTCGGCACCCAGACATTTGTCGGCATTGCCATTCAGACCGGTTTAGCCGCTGGATTAGGGCTGGCCGCCTATTTATTAATCAGCCGATTGTTGAATTCCGAGGAACTGAATTACTTTACCGATAGCTTTAGAAAAAAGTTGATTCAAAAATCGGTGACGATTACCGAAACTATCGAAAACGAGTAAGCTTAAGCCGGCTTGATTTTAACTAGCTTTTTTGCTAGTTTTTATATATGGCACCTAGTCCCAGAATCCGCAATTTTTGCATTATTGCGCATATCGATCACGGTAAGTCAACTTTGGCTGACCGGTTTTTAGAATTCACTAACACGGTTTCAAAACGGGAAATGAAGGATCAAATGTTGGATCAAATGGATATTGAACGGGAACGGGGAATTACGATTAAACTCCAGCCAGCCCGGATGAACTGGCAAGATTATGAATTGAACCTAATTGACACGCCCGGCCACGTTGATTTTACCTATGAAGTCTCCCGGAGTTTAGCCGCCGTGGAAGGGGCGATTCTTTTGGTTGATGCCACTCAAGGCGTCCAAGCCCAAACCGTGGCTAATCTTTATCTTGCCCTGGAACAAGGCCTGGAAATTATTCCAGTGATTAATAAAATTGATTTACCCAATGCTCAGGTTGAAAAAGTTAAAGAAGAAATTTGTCACCTGATCGGTTGTGCGCCTCAAGCGGTTTTGTCGGTTTCGGCTAAAACCGGCCAAGGGGTTGAAACCGTTCTTCAAACCATCATAGCAAAAGTACCGGTGCCAAAAACCGATTTTAATGCGCCGCTGCGGGCCTTGATTTTTGATTCTAATTTTGATGAATACCGCGGTGTCGTCGCTCAAGTCAGGATTATGGACGGTCAGGTTAAAGTCGGCGATAAAATTCAGTTTATTTCCACCGATACGTCAACGGAAAGTTTGGAGGTCGGTTACTTCACGCCCAAACTCAATAAAACGCCCCTCCTGCAGGCCGGGGAAATCGGCTACATTGTCACCGGGCTTAAAGAAATTGAATCCTGCCGGGTGGGCGATACGATCACTATTTTAGGCAACCAAGTTGAGCCGCTTCACGGTTATAAAGAGGTTAAACCAATGGTTTTCGCCGGTTTTTTTTGCAAAGAAGGGGACGCCTATCAAAATTTGCGCGAGGCGATTGAAAAATTAAAGCTTAATGACGCCTCCTTGTCTTATGAACCGGAAAATTCCAAAGCCCTGGGTTTTGGTTTTCGCTGCGGCTTTTTAGGCTTGCTTCATCTTGAAGTCGTCCAAGAAAGGCTGCATCGCGAATACGGCATTGAGCTGGTTGTGACTGTACCCAGTGTTGCTTACCAAATTAGACTCAGGAAAGGCAACCTGATTGTTGTCAAAAGCCCGCAAGAACTGCCTAAGCCCGAAGAGACAGAGGAAATTTTAGAGCCGATCATGAAAGTGGATATTTTTTCGCCCAAAGATTACTTGGGTAATATCATGCAGCTGGTTTCGGCCAAACGCGGAGTTTATCTAAATACGGAGTACTTAGATGAAAGCATCGCGGTTTTGCACTATGAAGTGCCCTTAACCGCTTTGTTGGTTGATTTTTACGACAAATTGAAAAGCGCTTCCTCTGGTTACGCTTCAATGAATTATGAATTCTTAAGGTATCAGACAACCGACATCGTCAAGCTAGACATTTTGATTGCCGATGAACCGGTTGAGGCCTTGGCTTCGTTAGTTTATCGGGACGAAGCTCACCGGGTTGGAAAAAAGATAGTTGAGTCGCTTAAAGACACTTTACCCAAGCAGATGTTTGTCGTTAAACTCCAGGCGGCAGTTTCCGGCCGAGTCATTGCCGCTGAACGGTTGGCGGCTTACCGTAAGGATGTCACGGCAAAACTTTATGGCGGTGACTATACCCGGAAGAGAAAGCTTTTAGAAAAACAAAAGAAAGGCAAGAAAAAAATGATGGCCCATGGTCAGGGCAAGGTTAATATTCCGCCTGAAGCCTTTTTGGCAGTTTTAAAAAGGTAGTAAAAAAAGAGCCCCCTAGGGGCTGAAATTTGTAGAAGGAGCCGGTGGGGCCAAAAGAAACATGTCTTCAACCGAGCGCGGTAGAGCGGGCTGGCCGTGGCCATATTTGGCTCGACCTTCGTCCCACCACTGCTGTAACCTGGCGATTTCTGCCTGGAGTTCAGGGACTGACCAGCCAAACAATTTAGCGGCTTTCGTCTTGAATTCAGCCACTACTTCGTGCAGTTTTTTGCCCGGCTGGGCGGCTGGCATCAGCAATTTCTGGTTCATCATCTCCAGGTAATCGCTCAGAAGTCGGAAAATCAGCGGATCCATCGCAGTTTGGTTCGCCGCCAGCAGCTGAGAAAGAAATTTCTGAGCTTGACGAAAGTGATCCCAGGAAGAACAAGCGGCTAGCAAGACCTTGGTGATTAGCGGCCAGTTCAGTCCGGGGTGCGATGACGGTTGGTTCAGCGCTAACATGTGGTGCCCTCCTTTGAAGAGCAAAGCTAGTAGAATAGTGTGCCACTCATGAACATAATCATGGTGAAAATCACTATTACACTGACAACGATCCAAAGGACTTTTTGAGCTTTATTTTTCTTCATATCTGTTGTATTTTGATACTGTACCAGTAATTATACCACCTCGGATTTCTAAAAGCAATGAGTTAAATTGAACTTTATGGCCAAAAATTGGCAGCTTGCCCCAACTATCAGTCAGGAGTTCCGAGAAGCCTTTCCGGAAATTCACCAGCTTATCCTCCAGCTGTTGTTTAATCGCGGTTTAACTACCCAGCCGCAAATTGATGAATTCTTAAATCCTGACTACGGCCAAGACATTCACGACCCGTTTTTATTTTCCGCGATGGCAAAAGCCATTGACAAAACCCTGACCGCTATCGTTAAAAAAGAAAATATCGTTGTTTACGGTGATTATGACGCCGACGGCGTTTCTTCAACCGCGGTGATGACCGACGTCCTCCAGGCTTTGGGCGGCCAGGTAAAAGTTTACATTCCTTTTCGGGAAACGGAAGGTTACGGCCTTAACCTGGCAGCGGTTGAGTCGTTAATCAAAGAAAAAACCAATTTGATTATTACGGTTGATTGCGGCATTGGCAATGCCGCCGAAATTGCCGCTTTAAAAAAAGGTGGGGTGACCGTGATTGTAACTGATCACCACAGCCAACCTAAAGTTTTGCCCGATGCTTTCGCTTTGATTAATCCAAACCTGAAAGAGGAAAAATATCCTTTCCGGTCTTTGGCCGGCTGCGGCGTGGCTTACAAATTTGCCCAGGCCTTAGTTTTAAAACACCGTGATTACCCAGTTAATCAGCTGACCGAAGGCTTTGAAAAATGGCTGTTGGATCTAGTCGCGATTGGTACTGTGGCCGACATGATGCCGCTTTTGGGCGAAAACCGGACTTTAGTCCGCTATGGACTCGTGGTTTTGCAAAAGACCAAACGACCGGGCTTGAAACAGCTGATGTCAAGCATTGAAGAAAATTTAGCCAAGCTTAATGAACATTCAATCGGTTTTAGAATTGCGCCCCGGCTTAACGCCGCCGGCCGGCTGCAGCACGCCAATACCGCTTATGAACTCTTAGTCACCCAGGCTCAAGCCGAAGCCGAAAGTTTAGCCCAGCAGCTCAATGCCACTAATCAGCAGCGCCAGCAGTTGACGGATCAGATCTATCAGGAAGCGATTAAAATCATCGGACAACCGGCTGAGGCGGAAATTTTAGCGGCCGTGGGCAACGGCTGGCCGACGGGCATTGTTGGGTTGGTGGCCGGTCGGCTAACTGACCGGTTTTACCGGCCGAGCCTAGTCATCAGCCGGTTTGGCGGCAGCATCATTGGGTCGGGCCGTAGCATTAAGGAATTTAACATCACCCAGGCTCTGCAAAAATGCGATGGGTATTTAACTCGTTACGGCGGTCACGCCCAGGCTTGCGGCTTTACCCTTAAAGATGAATCGGCGGTTGAACCGTTTATTGAAAAAATAAAGCAAATTTTCCTGGAAACCGTTGATATTAAAAAAATCGCGCCGGCGATTCAAATTGACGCCGTCGTTGAATTGGCTGACCTTAACTGGGATTTTTTTGGTCAGCTGGAACAGTTCCGGCCTTTTGGCGAAGGCAATCCCAAGCCGATATTTTTGGCCAAGAATTTAGAGGTGGCGGATATTCAAACCCTCGGCCAAGACAAAAATCACTTAAAGTTGCTCATTAATGACGCTTTAGGTAAAAGTCGAAAAATCGTTGGCTTCAGTTTTGGCAGTTGGTTTGATAAAATCAAAAAAGGGGACAAGATTGATCTAGTTTTTGACCTTGACGTCAACGAATGGAAGGGCAACCGGGAACTTCAGCTAAAAATTATTGACTTAAAACTTTGTGATTAATAAAGCGACAATGCATACTGACGGCGGCGCTCGGGGCAACCCGGGTCCGGCCGGTATCGGTGTAGTTCTGGAATATAACGACCAAAAGAAAAACTATAAAAAATTCATCGGCACCGCCACCAATAACCAAGCGGAATACCAAGCAGTGATTTTAGGTCTGGAAAAAGCCAAAGAGGCCGGAATCCAGGAGGTGGATGTGTTTCTAGATAGCGAACTTGTCCAGCAGCAACTGATTGGTGGCTACAAAGTTAAAAATCAGGATCTGGCCAGTTTATTCGTTAAAGTTTGGAATTTACAGCAAAGTTTTAAAAAGGTTAAGTATATTCACGTCCGTCGAACCGACAATAAGGAAGCGGATAAACTGGTTAATCAGGCGATTGACGAAGCCTAATCTGTCACTGATCAAAATTAAAGTGGCCGACTCCAGCCATTTTTTAGTCCGCTATGTAGAACGGAAATGATAATGTCATAGTACG
>Ga0155034_129_pt2 | contig 26021 bp, 20 predicted proteins | sample RifCSPhighO2_01_FD_106002 | JGI IMG/M metagenome (GOLD analysis project Ga0155034, IMG submission 106002) | Candidatus Buchananbacteria bacterium RIFCSPHIGHO2_01_FULL_44_11 | reverse complement strand
TGTCACCCGGTCTAAAATCAAATAATACTTTAGATCATAAAGAAAGATAACCACCAGAAACAAGGCGAAAATTAAAATTGTGAAAAATTGTCCGGTCAAACCGAACTGCCAATAAAGCCAGACAAAAATTAAAGCGGTAAAAAACTCAACTAAAGGATATTGCCAGGCAATTGGTTTTTGACAAAAGCGACATCGCCCCCGCAAAATAATAAAACTGATCAAGGGGATATTGTCATATAACTTAATTTTTCTTTTACAGTGGGGACAATGGGAAGCGGGAAAAAGCAAAGACTGATTCTGGGAAAAACGGTAGACGACCACGTTTAAAAAACTGCCAATCGCTAAACCAAAAATGAAAAGCAAGATTATATTCATGATTTAATTTTACTATTTAAAGCCAAATAAAACAAGACTTTCTGGGACTTAAAAATAACGTCCGCCTCGCCCAATTAATCCCTCGCTCTATGTCATTCCGGACTCCGATCCGGAATCTGCAGATCCTGAATTAAATTCAGGATGACTTAAAAAAGGACCAAAACTAATTAAGGAAAAAAACAAAAACTCCGGCTTAAAACCAGAGTTTCTGTTTAAGAATCGACCGTTAAATCACTTTAGGAACAGGTACCGGAAACAATACCAGAGGGAGTGGCACAACTAGTGCCGGCATCTAGAGAACCGGCGCCGCCTTCCAAGAAAAACTCAATGGAATAAGTGTCGCAGTTCCCGGCGCAAGGAGAGCCTAAAGCTTCGGCCGCATAGCTGTAAACATTAACCGCCGGTGGGGTGGGCGCCTCAGGCACTAGGCCCATATAAACCGTCGCGGTGGGAGTGGTATCTGCCTCGTCGCACTTAGCCGCACTACCAAAACCACGATCATTGGCATTAATATTATAAAGGCAAGTACTATTAAGAAGATTATTGGGATCGTTGGGGTCATTAAAGCCCAGAACATGCGAACTACCACCGCCAACTATAGCTGGATAACTGCTGGCATCGTTATAATATAGCTCCAAAGCGGTCTGAACCTGCTTGACGTCGGCGACCCGTTTAGCGTCCCGGGCTTTTTCCCGAGCTGAGTTCAAAGCCACTACCGCTAAAGTGGACAATAAACCGATAATGGCGATAACAACCAAAAGCTCAATTAAAGTAAAACCTTTTATTTTTTTTATCATGCTTGACACCTCCTTTCCAATCTAGATTGGAAATATTAAGAAATTAAACTAGCTATTGATATTATACCACAAAAGAAAAATTAAAAATAGCGTTGCCTTTCAGGGATTCCTCCGCTAATTTAGGTAGGCTAGGCCTGCCCGCCGTAGCCAAGGATACTCCAGTAAACTAGACGCAGGCGGAAGGGGTATGAACTACAAACCAGCCTGCGATTGAAGCCAATTATTCCGATGCTGAATAAAATTGCCGTATTCCTGGGAAAAAGGCTCGTTATCCAGGCCGATGGCCCGCTGTAAAAACTTTGACCCTCTCTCTTTATCGTTATTCTCCCAGTAAAAGCTGGCCAGGTGATAAAAATATTTGGCCAAAAATTCTTTAGTATAATAGTCAAATTTTGCCGCCGAATTGTTAAGGCCCCTAATGCTTGATAAGGGCTGGGGGTTAGGCAAAGTTTGGTTGGTCTGGGCCGCCTGGAAATTTTGATATAGGCGATAAGCAAAGCCGTTGGAACGGCTGATCACTGCCGTGTCGGAAAAAACATCAGCCGGAAAAGTGGTATAAATTGCTCTGGTTGGATAAAGATCAGGCCGACTTAGAATCTCTGTGATCAAAAAAGATCTTTTTTCGGTTTGACTACCCTGAAAATAGTTCTCGGGCAGCGGCAAGATATCCGGCCGGTAAAATACCGGGGAATCGGAAATGATCGTGACGTCCGGCCGGATTTTTTCCACCGCTTGCAAATAAAGCAGGCTAAAAGTTTCCACGTCCCTATTTAAACCATGGTCTTTTAAAACTAAAAAGGCATTGGGCTCTAAACTTTCTAATAAACCCTGATAATAGTCGTAAACAAAAAAATACTGGCTCTTGTCCACTTTTAACCAATTGGCAAATAAAAGCCAGCTAAAAGAAATAACCAAAACAACGGATATAAGACCGGTAAAATTTCTGGTTTTATTTTTGCTTTTAGCCAAAATCAGAGACTGAATACCCCAGGCGATAAAAAAACTAAAAATTAAGTAAGCGGGCAAATAAATAATACTTAAAAACCAAGCCACACCCCACTCAAAATCCCGGCCATTGGTTAAAGCCATGATTACGCCCAGACTAGTCAAAAGTAACGAGAAAAATAAACCGAAAAATAATTTCTTGTTTTGCCGCCACAGACTAAGCAAGCCCAGTAGCCCCAGACCGGTCAAAACCGGGCCAAACTGAGAAAAAATATTATTGGCAAATTCACCAAAATACCGCCAGCTGGCCAGACTAAAACGGTGGCCAAAACTGAAATCATAGGCTAAAACCTGGTAAAAGCCGCTTAAAGTTTCTGGGTTATACCAATCCAACGGCGGATTTTGGGCCGAACGCAGGGGCAAATATAAATAAAGTGACAGGGGTAAAACAAATAAAATCAGCAACTTAAGCAACAAACGAGGCTGGCGAAAAATTTTTGGCTCTTTAAGCAGGATAAAAAGGCCATAGGCCGGGGCCAGGGCTAGCATGGAAAAATGATTGGTCAAACTTAAACCGTAAAAGAAGCTGAACAGCAAAAGCGGCCGATAATTTTTAGACTGACTCTCTGAATTTTCAATCTTAGGACTAAACCACCAGGTCAGCAAAAAATATAAAGTCAAGCTGACAAAAAATAAGTTAAGGGTATAAACTTCGGCGTAAGTCGCTTCCTGCCAAAAAATATAGGTGACGGAAAAATTCAAAGCGACTAAAAAAGAAATTAAAGGCTTAATTTGCAGCCGGATAAAAATTAGATACAAAATCGCAATGGTCAAAGCGGCAAAAAAAACCGAAACTAAGTTAAGCCTGAAAGCCACGCTGCCGAAAGGTAAAAAGCTAAAAAGATGGCCGACCAAAGAAAACAAAGGATAACCGGGCGGATGGGCCACGCCTAAAACAACGGCGGCGGTGACAAATTCAGCACTGTCTTCAATGTACAAACTGGGGGCAGTGGTTTTAAAATAAATCAAAAAACTAATTAAAAACAAAAGCAGGCTCAAAACCAAATTTTTAGACAAAATGTTTTTCATCAATTATTATTATATCATATTTAAATAAATTAAAATGTAGGGACAAAACAATGTTTTGCCCCTACATTCCAAAAATATTTTTACTATCAATTACGAGCAAGCGCCAGAGGTGATGCCTGAAGGCGTGGCACAATTAGTGTCAGCATCAAGAGAACCAGTACCGCCTTCCAGGAAAAATTCAATGGTGTAATCGGCGCTGTCCGAAGCATCGTAAGTATAGGTGTTGATGGACGGCGGGGTGGGCGCCTTCGGCACCAAACCCATATAAACCGTAGCGTCAGAGTCACAGGCGGCGTTATCAGCAACAAAACCATCAGCGCCATCATTAGCTTCGTCAGCAAAGCAAAGGACGGTGTTATCGTCATTGGCGCCCAAAGTCTGGGCGGTCTCTACCGGATAGCCGGAAGCATCATTAAAATAAAGCTCTAAAGCGGTTTGAACCTGTTTAACATCCGCCACCCGTTTGGCGTCCCGGGCTTTTTCCCGAGCTGAGTTCAAAGCCACCACGGCCAAAGTGGATAATAAGCCGATAATGGCGATAACGACCAATAATTCAATAAGGGTAAAACCTTTTTTCTTCATTTTGTTCACCTCCTTTCCTTTTTTGCGCGAATTTATTATGTCTTTAGACTGTTTTGATCTTAAATTTTGCGCTTAATTCTTGATTTTTAGACAAAAAGTTATCAACAATTGCTTCTTTTATAATTATAACATAATCAGACACTGGTAGCAATCAATACTCATGCAACTCATAGGGCCCAACTCTTTCTAAATAATAATGAATCACAAATTCCTGGCCATTGCTCGCATATTCATAAACCGTTAAATCCCGGTTTAAAGGGTCAAGCGGCGGACTAGCCATATAAACTTTACCGCCCAGATCCCCGCGCAGAGCCGGAATTAAAACATTATTCCAGTTTGCCGCTGTTACTTCTTCAGGCAAAAGCCCGCCGGTTACCGGATACTGCAAGTTGTCGTCATAATATAAATACAAAGCCAGGCGAACCTGAGAAACATTAGATTGGCGCACGGCGTTTCTGGCTTTGAACCTAGCCACGTTGACTGAAATAGTGGCTAAGCTGGACAAAATGCCGATGATTGAGATGACTACTAATAATTCTATCAAAGTGAAGCCTAAATTCTTTTGCCTGGTTTTAGTTGCCTGCATAAAATAAATAATGTTAATCGGGCGTAGCGACGCAAAATTTTGCGTCGCTACGCTTAAAGACTAGAAGCTAAATTATACATCGGCAAAATTATGGCCGAAACTAACAAGCCAACAGCCACGCCCATCAAAACCATAACCAACGGCTCAATTAAACTGACTAAATTAGAAACCATGTTGTCAACTTCACGGTTATAGAAGTTAGACAATTTGTCTAAAATGTCGTCGAGCCGGCCGGTTTTTTCACCCAAATTCAACATTTGGGAAACCATCAGCGGCACTTCTTTACTGTTCAAAAAAGCGGCGGCGATCGGATTACCGTCTTCCACTTCCCGGACGGTATTTAAAATTAATTTTTTATAAACTTCATTGCCGGAAACGTCCGCGACAATTTCCAAGCTTTTAGCTAAAACCACGCCGCCGGTCAGTAGCGTGTTAAGGCTGCGGGTGAATCTGACTAAAATAATTTTCTGAAAAAGTTTGCCTAAAATCGGAATTTTCAGTTTGAAATAATCAAAGTAATAATGACCGGCTTTAGTTTTAATGACAACTTTGAGACCGGCGATAAAAGCGATAATACCCAAGCCCAGCAGCCACCAGAAAGCAGCTAAAAAATCACTGACCGCAATTAGAATTTTAGTTGAGGTTGGCAACTCAGCGCCGGTTTCTTCCAAGACTTCAGTCAGCTGAGGCACGACGACAATCATCATTAAAGCGCCGACGACAAATAAACCGGTCAAAATAAAGGCGGGATAAATCATCGCCCCCTTGATCTTGGAATTTAAATCATAATCTTTTTCCTGCTGGTCAGCCAAGTAGTTTAAAACTTCATCCAGTTTACCGGAAGTCTCACCGGCCTTGATGATACTGACAAAAAAATTAGAGAAAGCCTGGGGATGACGGCCTAAAGCGGCGGAAAGTTTTGCCCCGCCCTCAACGTCGTCGGCCACTTCTGAAACTATACTTTTAAGCACCGGACTCACCGTCTGGGCCACCAACACTCTTAGGCCCTGAACTAAGGGAATAGTGGCCGAAACTAAAACCGACAGTTGACGAGAAAAAATCACCAGATCTTTGACTTTAACCCGGTTAAAAATTTTTAAAGAACTTTGAAAAAAGGTCCCTTTTTCTTCAGTTAAATCAAGGATAGTCAAATTTTTGTCATCTAAAATTTCGGCGGCAACATCCGCCGAAGCCGCCTGAATTGTCCCTTCAACGGTCTCACTATTCTCGCTTCTGGCTTTGTAGTGAAAATAAGGCATGAATATTAACTAGGATTAACTTTTAGCAATTGACCGCAAGCTCTCCGGATTAGTGGCGTAATTAACGGCTTGATCAATTAAAACTTCACCGGCCCGAACCAAATCAGCCAAGGATTGATCTAGGGTGGACATCCCTTCGGTTCGGGAACTTTGCATGATGGTGGTAATTTGTTTCAAGCGGCCTTCCTTGATTAAGGAACGGACGGCTTGAGTCGCGATTAAAACTTCCGAGGCTAAAACCAACCCGCCGCCGATTTTTGGCACCAAACGCTGAACCACTATTGCCAGCAGACTATCGGCTAAAACTGACTGGGCTTGGGACTGGGCCGCAGAAGGAAACGAAGCTAAAATTTCTTCCACTGTTTGAATAACCGAGATGGTGTCCAGCTGACAAATTACCAACTTGGCCGAACTGGCCAAATCCAGTACTAAAGGCATGACACCGACCTCATTGTTAACGCCGACGGCGACAACGTCAACATCCGTACCCTGGCAATACTGCAAAGCCGAGGTAAAAGAATTGACATCACGGCCGACTTCTCGCTGTTCAATCAAACTTTCTTTGTTGGCAAAAATATACTCAATCGGTTTTTCAATGATTAAAACGTTTTCTTTTTGGTCTTTATTGATTTCTTCTACTATTGCCACCATGGTGGTCGTTCGGCCGGAACCATAAGGCCCGGCGATGACAATTAAACCATTTTTTTTGCCGGTTAAGCCATAAATCACTTTGGGCAGGCCTAAATTGACCAGCAAAGGAATGGCCGCCGGAATTAAAAATAAAGCCGCCGCTAAAACGCCTTTTTGGTAAAATAAATTAACTTTAAATCTGAATTTACCGGCAAACTCTCGAACAAAAATTACTCCCTTATTTGTTTCGAGCTCTTTTTTTTGGTTTTCGTCCAAAAATTCTTCGGCAAATCTTTCCAAAAATTCCCGGGTCAACACCACCTCCTCTTTCAGTTCGACTAATTCTGAATCAACTCGGAGGGTCGGATAAGCGTTAACGCTCAAATGAACGCTTGAAGCCTTTCTTTTGGCCGCGGTAATTAAAATTCGATTGAGAATGATGTTAGCTGATCCCTGCATAAATTAGGCTAAAGCGCTCTTGATTTTTTTGACCACTTCCGAGGGCATAAAATGAGCTTTAATTAGATAATCAACGGCGCCGAGCTCTAAGCCTTTTTTGACTTCGTCTTTCTGACTTAAATTTGTCAGTAAAATCACCGGGATACTCTTGGTCTTTTTATCCGCCTTAATTTGTTTTAAGACTTCAAAACCGTCCATCTTGGGCATAATAATATCAAGCAAGACCAAATCGGGGTTTTTCTCTTTAATTAATTTTAAGCCTTTCTCGCCGTCAGAAGCCAAGCTGACTTCAAACCCCTCCAAATTGAGTTTGGTCGCGTAAAGTTCGGCCAAAAATTCATCGTCCTCCACCAAAAGAATGTGTCTTTTGTCAGTCATATATTTTTTAGTAAATATCAATAAATTAAAATAAGGTGCAACTAAATTTGGGAAACTCGAATCACTTCATCAACAGTGGTTAAACCCTGAAAAGCTTTCACTAACGTGTCTTGGGCTAAAGTGATAAAGTCTTGTTTTTTTAGCTGTTCTTCGATCGCTCTTTGATTGGCGCCTTCAACAATAATCTCTCGCAGACTTTGATCAATATTAATGACTTCCGCTACCGCCACCCGACCCTGATAACCTAAGTTGCCACAGCGAGAACAGCCTTGACCTTGATAAAATTGCATTTTATTGACATCAATCCCCTCAAGATAGGCGGCGGGAATAGTCGCTACCTGATCTTTAATTCTTTTGATTAAAGCCGGAGGAATCACCGCCTCTTTTTTACAATCAGGGCAAATCTTACGGGCTAAACGCTGAGCAATCACGATATTCAAAACTGAAGAGAGTAAAAACGGCTCAGCGCCCAAATCAATCAAACGTGGGATGGCACCGACGGCACTATTGGTATGCAAAGTGGACAAAACCACATGGCCGGTCAAACTGGCATGAACCACGAGTTCGGTAGTTTCTTCATCCCTAATTTCGCCCAACATGACCACGTTGGGATCCTGACGTAAAATCGCCCGCAAGCCGGAGGCAAAAGTGTAACCGATCTCCTGATTAATCTGAGACTGATTAACGCCATTAATATAATACTCAATCGGGTCTTCCAGGGTAATGATATTAGACCCTTCCTGATTCAGCATAGTCAAGATGGTATAAAGAGTGGTGGTTTTACCCGAGCCGGTCGGACCAGTAAGCAAAGATAAACCATGAGGCCTGGTAATGGCTTCTTTAATCATCTTGATATGGATGGCATTAAAGCCCAGGTCCTCAAGCGACGGAATATTGGCGCTGGAATCTAACACCCGCAAAACCACTTTTTCCCCTTCGAACAGAGGCAAGGTGGAGACACGAAAATCAATTTCGCGGCCTTCAATGTTTAAGCGGATTCGGCCGTCCTGGGGTTTTCTGGTTTCGTCCAGTTTCAAGTTAGCCAAAACCTTGATCCGGGCGACAATCGCGGAATGGATATATTTAGGCAAAACCAGGGAAGTTCTTAAAATGCCGTCAATCCGATAGCGGACCCGAGTGTCTTTCATTGACGGCTCAATATGAACGTCCGATGCCCGGCCGTCAATGGCATGTCTGATGATCACTAAAACCATTTTGGAAACCGGGGCGCTTTTAATCACTTGCTCCATCTTATCAGCCTCGGCCTGACCAATGACGCCCCGATCGGTAAAAATGTCAGTGCTGATTCCGGCCAATGCCTCCTCAACCTCTTCACCTAGAATACTGTAACCACGGAAGGCCTCATGAAAGCTGCCGGGAGAAATAATAAAATACCGCACTTTTAAATTGGCTTTTTGAGCCAAGAATTCAACCGCTTCAATCGCCTTAAAATTTTGGGGATTCAGTAAACCAACCTGCAATTCTTCGCCGTCTTTTTTAAAGGCCACCATTTGGTAATTTTCCGCCACTTCCCGAGGGATTAGACCCAGAACTTTCCGGGGGATTTTTAATCCTTTTAAATTGGCCGGCGGAATATTCAACAGTTCGGCCTTAACCGTGTTGAGTTTATTCTCATCAACTAATTTTTCTTCTAAAATAATGGTCTCAGGCGGCTTTTTTGCCGTCTGAGATTTAAGTTGTAATTCTTTGACTTTTTCTTCAGCCAATAAATTACGCGAGACCAAAGTTTTTAACAGCTGATCTTGATCTTGGTACATAATTTGAAATGATTCTAAAATCTACCGGATAAACGAAAACAAAATTTCACTGAAAGGATTTTTTCTACCCACCGGATCGGGAATAATGGGAAAGTTGCCATTCTCCTTCAGGTCTTTATAAGGCGACTTTTTGATAAAATCATCAACAAAATCAAGCCGCAGGCTGGGCACCAATAAAACGTCAGCTGACCTATCCGCTCCGGGACTGGCCGCACCGGGCGAAGCAAGAAAACTGCCATAAAGCAGGTAGGCGATCAAAACAACAACCGCCAGCATAATCAGGCTTAACCAAATCATTTTCTTCTTACTGATTTTTTTCTCCTTAAGCATAATTAATTAAGGTAGTAGGTAAACAGATTCATCGAATAACTGCTAGAATCAGGGCTGAAATAAACCGCGTTAATATCAAAAAGTCTGAGGTTGGATTCAATACTGGCCAAAAATTCTTTCAAATTAACATAGCTGCCACCAGCCAAATTAAGGCTGACATTGAGCTGTTGGACGCCGGCAGCGGCAGTAGTGGCAGCGGTGCGATCAATTGCATCATCAATATTGACCGACAGCAAACGGAATTGATGCTTTTCCGCCAAAGCCTGGAATTGAACAAACAGACTGGCCACGTCTTTTTTGAGCGGTAAAGTCTTTTCCAGACGAACGATATCGGCCTGACTAATCTGCTGATAGCGGGCAACCAAAGCCTTCAGGTCAGCTAAGTAATTCTGCCTTTGATCACGCTCCTGAGTTAAGGTGTCTAAGCTGTATTGCCCGCCCAGGTTAACCGATTCATACTTAGGACCAATAATAAAAAAATAACTTGAAAAAATAATAATGACCACTAAAAAGAAAGTAATCAGTTTACTGTAACGAACCAAGAACTTGGTCAAAGCTACTGATTTAGTTTTCGTTTGCGATTCTTGCATCATAAACTATTTGATTGGTTCTTTAAAAACCGCCGGGGCTAAAACTAAATTAATATTAAAGTTGACCTGGATATACTCCCCGTCTTCATCCAGATCGGCTGAGGCGGCATCAATTTTAACCTCAGTGACAAAGTCCGAAGCATTTTCAAAAACCATCAACTGCTTAGCCACTGATTCATAATCTTTGCCAACGGCGGATAGAACCAAATTATCGGTTCCGGCCATGGAAAAATTAGTGTAATAGACTTCGTTGATGGTGTATTTCTCCAGCCGGTCAAAAAATTTAGTCCAATAAAGGTGCTGATTAAGCAGACCCCGGACCAATTCCAACTTTTTTTGCATCACGACTGCCGCCTCTTTTTGATTTTCATAAACCGAGATTTGGCTTTTGAGTTGAGTAATTTCAGTTTCAACGGTCTTTAATTCATTGTTAACTTTAAGCTGATACCAGGTAATACCCAGATAAGCGGCACCGATCACTAAAATTACCGCTAAAAGCACCAGACCGTTAACCACTAACTTTTTGGATAATTCCAGCTCGGGATAGTGACTCATCTCTGCCGGAATCAAATCGACGTTCAAAACCCGTTGATCTCTCTGGTCGATTTTTGACTCGGCGACCTGGAGCCGGGTCGGTTTTTCAATTTTCTTTTTGTCAGCCTTGAATTTTGAAAAAGAAAATAGTTGGCCGAAACTGAATTTAACTTTCTGCCGATCTTTTTCCGAGTCACTAGCTGAATCGGCCAGATTGGTTTTATCTGACTCTGATTTTTTATTGTCTAAAACGGTTTCTAGACCTTTAGTAAAATCGACATTAATCCCGCTTTTAGCCGCTTGGGTTTCCGGCAGATGCAAGGATTCTTTAACCGATTTTTTCTCGGCCGGCAATTCTTCTTCCGGTTCTGGTTTAGCCGTTTTAGGCAGTCCGCCCAACTGACTTTGCCTCTTTCTTCCCGAAAACAGACGACTTAACAAAGACGGCTTATTTTTTTTCAGCGGCAAAGACTGGTCTACGGCCGGCATGGTCATGATAATATTAGAAGATTTGGCCATTTTTTTGGCCATTTCTGACTCTTTCTCTTCATTTTTCCTTAACTCCTCTGGCAGGAGATTAATTTCAGGCATAATTACATTTTAACTCATTACTCAATATTACGCATGGCCAAACCGATCGCCACCGAAAACCGAGAGCCAATCTCGTCCAAAACCGGTTTAAGCTCCCCCGGATAAATTATTCGCGCCCAAGGGTCGCCGCGATAAACTTTCAAATTAACGGCTTTGGCCAGGTATTCCGGTAAATTCAGCAGGAGGCTGGAACCGCCGGTTAAAATCACTTTCTCAATCGGTTTCTGGCTTTGGTTGCGATAAAGATTAAGGCTGTACTTCAACTCATCAACAATTGGGACAATGGTTGATTCAATTGTCTGGGGAATATTGCCTTGACCGGCCCGGTCGGGGCTGATGCCAATGTCATATTTAAACTGTTCAGCGCGCTCTAAGCTGATATTCAGGCTATTGGCAATCGCCTGAGTGATGGTTAAACCGCCAATGTCCAAACTCCGATTCAAAAGGGGAATGCCGTTAACGACAACGGAAATGTTTGTTACGACCGACCCGATATCAACAATCATCAGAGCCGAAGGATCGTTACCAACCAGACTGCGCACCAGGGCGAATGATTCAGTATCTAGGCTCAATAAATTTAAGCCCGCTGATTTAAAAATATTGATGTATCTTTTGACTAAATCTTTCGGCGCGGCGGTCAGTAAAATTTTAGTATAAACGCCTTTCTTGGTTGAGGCAATTTTCAAAAAACTTCTCTGGCGTAAATCATCAAAACCCTTCGATTCGCCATTCGGCCCTTGGCCGTTTTCCGCCGGATTTTTTTCCCCACTCGGCTCATCAGTAAAATCCTGGAGCACTTTCCAGTCTAAAATCATATCTTCCACCGGCAACGGAATAACTTTTTTTGCCTCCCACTTAACCGCCGAAGCTAAATCTTTTTTAGCCGATACCGGCAAGTTTAAAACCGAACTAAAAACCGAATAAGCGGGCAAAGCCGTGATCACTTTGGTCGTGGTAGTTTTTGCTTTCCGGCAGACGTGCTGGATAATTTTAGCCACTTCCGGGTTGTCACTGCGACCACTATCAATTTTTTCCCGTTCAATTTTTCGGTCAATATAACCATAGGTCACCAGTCGGGGACGCCCGTTTTCATTGGTTAATTGAACCACCTTGACGCTGTTATTGTCAAAATCAATGCCGAGGTAGCTTTGTTCAGACGAGAATAGACCCATGATATTTAGAATCAACTTAATTAGCGGGAAAAGACGCCCGAGCGCCAAATCGGCAGAGCTTTAATAAAATTACTGAAACCGGGCGGGACATTGGCCAGCAGCCGGCCGTCGTAAATGACAATTTCGGAACCTTCTTTAACGGCGGCATACTTGTCAACAAATGTCCGGTCAAAATAAAACTTTTTAGCCATGACCAGGCCGGAAACTCTTAGCGGATAGCTGGCGCAACTGGCCGGCGAATTCGGATAACAGCTGTAGAACTGGCCACAGGATGCCAGCTCCTGCCGCTCGTCCCCGGTATCGGGCGGACATTTTTCAATCGCCGAATCGCCTAAAACGATAAAATTACCGGCTAAGTCAGTCACATCCGGACCGATCTTTAGATCGCCTTTGACCACCCAGGCCGCCGAAGCCAGATTTCTAAATTTGGTTAAACGGTCAGTATTGTCATAAATAATATTGCTGTTCACGGTCAAATCTCCATTTACAATAATAGTGCCGGCACCGTTGCCAAAACCGGTTTGGTTAGTGAATTGAATGGCCCCCGGCTCATCAATCGTTAAACTATCATCGGCATAATAAATGTTACCGGATAAATATTTATTCAGTGGCAATCCAACTTGAGCCGGTAAATCAGACATACTGTCAATGGCCAGTACTTTTTGGCTATAAGCATTGACGCATTGACCGTCGATAAAACTGCAGAGTATACCATCAACGTCTAGCGAACCTAAAACATTGGAATAGCGGGTTTGCGGCGTGGGAAAATCAATCGGACCATAGTTAGGATCAAGCCAAGCATCGCCCCGGGCGGAAATGAAATCAACAATTGCCCCTTTGGCTAAAATCAAATAGGTGGCGTTGTAACCCGGTGCTTCGCCGGTCTTGGATCGGACGCCCAGCCGGGAATAGATATCGCTGTATTTTGTTTGCAACCACGGCTCAAGCGGCGAAATCTCCGGGTCAAAACTGACCCAGCCCAGCCCAACACCGTCGATTTGGTCATTCCAGGCAAAACCGCTTAACATCGGCACTTTTTTCAGTTGACCGGTGTCGCGGCAACCCAAATCTTTTTCAATCACGGCCATCAGGTGTTCGGCGGTGTTGCAATAAGGCCCTCCAGTGGCATCACTGTTATCGCAGTTTAAAGACAGCCAACCCTGATCGCCTAAATTAACAACTTTACCCCAACCGGCAAAAACTTCCGGGTTCTCATTTTTAGATTCAACCAGGGCTCGCCAACCATTGGCCGGAGCCGCTAGACCGTAATCGGCGGCGTTGCATGACCCGCCGGAAAACTGACAAATTTGGGTTGAATCGCAGCTAGCGCCAAAACAGACAAAACCGATATTATCTGACCAGGCCCAACCTTTTAAGTTATCGTCAGCTTGATTAGTATCAGCTTCAACTTGGACATAATAATTGCCGGCGTCTTGGCACACCGAGGCCGGAATATCACATTCTAAATAATTGCAGTTATCAGAATTTAGAGAGAGCCAACCGAAGGTATCTCCCCAACCCCAGCCAAATAACTTTTGGCCGCATTGAGCCGTGCAACTTTCAGTTTCGCCACCCTCATCGCAGCGCTCATACACCCCGTCATCATTAGGCTTATCAACTTTACTATCCCCGCAAATTTTTTCGGACGGTTCTTCCTGACCATAAACCGTCATGGTTGAATACAAACCAACAATCAATAGAGTGACGATTAAAATCAATAAACTGCTTTTAAACTTCATAAAAATTCCGCAAAACCAAACTAAAAAAACAGGGCCCTAAGCGCTAAGCTTGGTGAATAAATAAACCTCGGAAAAAATCACAATCAAAGTAAACATTAAAGCTAAAACAATAATGATGCACCAAATAATTAAGTATTCTGATTTATTATTCATAAAAATTAGTTGTTGTTTCAGCTCGTGACATCACGACAGCAGACCAAAGACTAAATTATTGGACCTGTTCGCACACCACGCTAAAGCCGCCAAATTGACCGTTTTCGCATGAAGCCCGCCAGCGTGTAAAACCATTCAAGGTACTGCTCCAATAGACCGGCCGGGTTTCCCTCATAATATAAACACTATTGCCGTACCCGGTAAAATTATAGTTACACCAGGCGCCGCCGGTAACAATACGATAGCCGCTGGGACATTCCACATCAAGCATGTCACTGTCGACATAAGTTAGGGGACAATCGCCGTCGCAAGACCAAACTTGGTTGGCGCCACCGCCGCCGCCGTTAATCGTGCCGGTAACTTCCAAATTACCGTTAATTTTAACGTTGCCGTCAACTGTCAACCGTTCGGTCGGCCCCTGGCCAGTTTGACTGGTTCGGTTGCCGATATAGACATTGCCGACAAAATACCCAGCCCACAAAGGTTGAACGCCAAATTGACCACCGGTATTGGCAGAAAAATCAGCATGGGTTTTAATAGTTGATGTATCATAACGGGGAGTCGCTGCACCAAAAACTGCGGTATTGACGCCTAATAAACTGTTCGACGCCCCTAATCCACCGCTAAGCATCCAGTTGTCGGCCGACGAATCGTCACCGGCAATACCAATGACGCCTACAATATAATCAGCCCGACCTCCATCCATCTGAGGCCAGACCTCGGCCAAAGCGCCGGCCACATGCAAATCTTCACCTTGACCTTGACCAGCCGGACCAATGCTTGATTCACCTTTGATTGTGCTTGAATTTCTACCGTCCTCAGCCAGACGATCAACTCGAAAACGGGCATAGCCGGCATCATAGAGCTGGGTGGTTGGCGCAATTACGACGTCACCGGCTTGAGTAATAATCAGACGATTCTCCCCGCCGCCCCAAATGCCTAAATCGCCCACGCCCAAATTAGCGGCCGCGTCATTATTGACATATAAACCCCAATGGTCAGCCGGGTTACTGCTATTCTGCAGTTGTAACTCGGGATTATCATCAACGTCCATAATGCGTACCCGCGCCGCGCTGCCAGCCACGGTGTCATTAATTGCCAGTTTCTCGTCAGGATAAACGCCATAACCAAGACCAATGCCAACATTGCCGTTAAACATTGAACTTAAACGGTCAGCTCTGACCGTTAAGCTACCGATGCCGATCTGGGCCGCCACTTCATTGCCGTGAACGTAAAACTTGTGACCAATGTCATAGGGATAAGCGGCGCTCGGACCGTAGGTATTAAAATAACCCTCAGAGCCTAAGGCATTGGCAATGCTAGCGTCAGTGTTATCCGCAGGGTAAAACCGAATTTTACCGCGATCAACAGAACCGCCAACGGTGATATCACCCGCGACCGTTAGCATGGTCATCCGTGATGGATCATTATTGCCACCATAATCCTGGACACCAATGCCCACCTGACCTTGCTTGGTAAAAGTTATCAGATCTCGGTTTGGCGGTTCGTTAGGCACCGGCGGGTAAACCGGGTTCATACCCCGTAAACGTAAAGTATCGCTAGCCTGATCAACGATAAAACCCCAATAATCATTGGCACCAGTGCCATATTGGAGCTGGATGGCGGGATCGTCTTCGGCGTTAGTATCTGTTACCCGCAACTGGGCCACGCTGCCAGCCGTTGGATCACCAACTTCAAATTTTACTGTCGGAGTAACCGTGCCAACACCAACATTACCTTCATTAGTAATGGCTAAAGCATTTTTGTCACCCGGCACATTGGTGTGCCAAAACCGTAAGTCTTCGGTTGGATAATCTTGATAAATCGCCCAGGGATCGTTATTTAAAGATTGGAGATCAATCTCGGCATTATGAATATAAGAGCCACTGCCGGTTTTAATATGCAATGAACTGTCGGGGTTAGGCGTTTTGGTACCAATTCCAATATTACCCATGTTATTAGCACCCAGACCAAAAAATATTATATCAAAACCGTTTGAATCGCGGATTGATAAACCGCCATTAAAAGTATCGGCGTCAAGGTAGGTACCGGCGCCGGAACCGACAATACTCTCCAGGTAACGGCTGGTGGGAGTAATGTAACGAATCGCGCTGTTTTGATAAAAATCACCGCCTAAAATCTTCAGGTCGTTTTGGATACCGCCTAAAATCTTCAGGTCGTTTTGGATATTGACGCTGCCGCTGTTGGTATTTTGGATATCATCGCCAATCAGTTCCCAGTAAACATCGGAACCGGTTCCGCCACCGCCGCATTCCCCGCCAAAGTCAGAAGCGACGCAAATCTCAGAACCGCCAACGCTAGCCTGGTTTGAGGTCACATCTAGACTACCGGCAGCGATTTCACCGGTAATATTAATTGAACCCGACTGAACACCGCTAAAGCTTGGATCATCAGTATTGTAAATATAGCCAGCCTTGTTATCCCCCGGCGGGTTAGAAATGGGTCCTGACCAGCGTGGCGCCGTTTGGGCGAAAAGGATACCGGTCGTAATAAAAAAAGCGGTTAACAGAACCACTGATAACTGCCAAAAATTAAAAAAACCGCCTAATTTTCTCTTTTGTCCATTCATATGGTTAATATTCATTTGTCTCAAAATTGAGATTTAAAAACAAAAATAAAACCAAAATTAAACCAGGGAAATGCAACAAAACAAACTTTGACTAATACCCCCTTTTTATTATATAATAACATTGATAAAAGTCGTTTCAATAATTATATTTTACCATAAAAATTAATTCTGGGCAAGAAAACCCCAGTCACTAACAACAAGGAGAAATAAACTATGGATAACTTTCTTTTGATCATTCTGGTAATCGTCGTGGCAATCGCTCTTTGGCTGATTGCTGTATTTAATGGCTTAATTAAACTAAAAAATCGAACCCAAGAAGCCTTTTCCGACATTGATGTCCAGCTCAAAAGACGCCATGATCTTATCCCCAACCTGATTGAAACGGTCAAAGGCTATGCTAAATACGAAAAGGAAGTATTTGAAAAAGTAACCGCCGCCCGGACGGCCGCTCTGAACGCCTCAGGGGTCGTGGCTAAGGCTCAGGCGGAAAACGTCTTGTCGGAAACCTTGAAATCAATCTTTGCCGTCGCAGAAAACTATCCGGATCTGAAGGCCTCGCAAAACTTTTTACAACTCCAGGATGAACTATCAGACACGGAAAATAAAATTCAGGCGGCTAGACGTTTCTATAACGGCAACGTCAGAGACTTCAATACGACCACTGAAGTTTTTCCTAACAACTTAGTGGCCGGCGTCCTGGGCTTCAAAAAATTTGATTTCTTCCAGGTTGAGCAGGAATCGGAACGCAAAAACGTTGAAGTTAAATTCTAGAAATTAGCTGGCTAGCTTTTTAGTTTGTGACAAATCTACAAGCTACAAGCTACCACCGCCACGGCGGGATCTCGCCTTCGTTTAAAAATAAATTATTGTGGCGGGACAAGCCACAAGCTAAAAATGTACAATCAAATTGACTCAAACAAAAGAAAAACCGCTCTGCTGATAATAATTTTTATCGCTCTAATTGTTCTGCTTGGCTTCGTTTTTTCTCAACTGACCCAAATGGGCTACAGTGGCGTGGCCATCGCGGCGGTGATTGCGATCCTGATGGCTTTAGGCGGCTATTACCAAGGGGACAAGCTGGCACTGAGTACGGCCGGCGCCAAAGGACCAATTGTCAAACAAGACAACCCTTATCTCTATCGGCTGGGGGAAAACCTAAGTATTGCTTCGGGACTGCCGCTGCCGAAAGTCTATCTGATACCGGAAAACGCCATTAACGCTTTTGCCACCGGCCGTGACCCCAAGCACGCCTCAATCGCCGTGACGACCGGCGCGGTTGAAAAACTGGCTAATGAAGAATTGGAAGGAGTCCTGGCCCATGAACTTTCACACATTAAAAACTACGACATTAGATTAATGACGGTCGTGATTGTCTTAGTCGGCGTAATCGCTTTACTTTCCGACTGGTTTATCCGGGTCCGATTTTGGGGTGGCGGCCGAGGCCATGGCGACAGTAAAAGCAGCGGCCAAATTCAGGCGGTCTTACTGCTGGTTGGAGTGATCTTGCTGATTTTGTCGCCATTGATTGGCCAACTGATTCAATTGGCAATTTCACGCAAACGGGAATTTTTGGCCGATGCCTCCAGCGCCTTACTCACCCGCTACCCGGAAGGCTTAGCCAAAGCCCTGGAAAAAATTGCCCGGGAAGATATGCCGGTCCAAAGAGCTAATAACGCCACCGCTCACTTATACATCGCCAGTCCGTTCGGCCGCAAAAAGCACTCCATGGCAAAATTTTTTTCCACCCACCCTTCAATTGAAGAAAGAATAGCGTTACTGAGAAAAATGATCAGCCACTAGATGACTAACGATATTTTTGAAAAATTCACCGAACACTGCCGCCAAGCGCTGAAAAACGCCTTTGGTTTGGCTTTGGCTTGCGGCCACAGAAATATCGGACCGGAACATATCTTATACGGCATCAGCCAGCAAAAGGGCAGCATTGGCGGGGAAATTTTAGCCAAAGCCAAAATTGACAGTTTAAAAATCAAACAAGTCGTTGGCCAGGAGGCAATCGTTAATCCTAGAGTCAGCCAGGTAGGTTTGACGGTCGCCGGCAAAAAATTGCTGGAAAAAAGTTTTTTACTGGCCAGCCTAAATAAACACCCCTTTGTCGGCACCGAACACTTATTAAGCGCCTGCCTGGATATTAATGATCAAAAAATCAACGAGCTTCTGGCCAAAAACGGTGCCGACTTAATGGCAATCAGAACCCAGCTGGGTACGGCGCTAAACAGCAGTTCAAAATTCTCCGATTTAAACGATTATCTGGAAGCGGCCAGTGGCCAGCCGGATGAGCCGGGCTTTGTTGATCAAAGAATCAGCCCGCAACCTTCCGCCCTGGATTTTTTTGCCACCAATCTGACTGATCCTAATGTTCAAAATAATATTGATCCGTTGATTGGCCGCCAGGAAGAAATCAACCGACTAATCCAAATTTTATCCCGCCGCAATAAAAATAATCCAATTCTATTGGGCGACCCCGGGGTGGGCAAAACCGCGATTGTCGAAGGTTTGGCCAAAAAAATCGTCAAAGGCGAAGTGCCGGAACTCTTACTTAACAAAAAAATTTACGCCCTAGACTTAACCCTGGTTGTCGCCGGCACCAGCTTCCGGGGCGAATTTGAAAATCGGCTGAAACAAATCATCAATGAGGTGAAAAAAAATCCCAACATCATTCTTTTTATTGATGAAGTCCATAACATCATCGGCGCCGGTTCGGCGGCCGGTTCCATGGACGCGGCTAATATTTTAAAACCGGCCCTAGCCCGGGGCGAAATTCGTTGCATTGGCGCGACCACCTTGGAAGAATACAAAAAAAATATTGAAAGCGATCCGGCCCTAGAAAGAAGATTTCAGTCAATTCAGGTCAATCAGCCGACCGTGGAAAAAACCATTGATATCCTTAAGGGAATCAAAACTAATTACGAAATTTTTCATCAGGTAAAAATTAACGACTCAGCTCTGGAAGCGGCGGCTAAACTTTCCGAAAGATATCTGACCGACAGGTTCCTGCCGGATAAAGCGATTGATTTGATTGATGAAGCCGCGGCCGCCTTGAAAATAAAACAAAGCCCAGACGGCCAGCTGAAAAAAATTTTTACCCTGGAAAATCAGTTGACTAAAATCCAACAGAAAAAACAGCAAAACGTGGAAAACGAAAAGTTTAACTCGGCTTTAGGATACCAAAAGCAGGAGCAGACAATTGTTGAACAAATCAATCAAATCAAAGCTAGTCGGCTGGCAAAACAAATCGGGACAATGCCGGAAATTACTCAATTTGACATCAGCTCCATCGTCTCTAAAATTACCGGCATACCCACGACTGAATTAATTAAGGCCGAAAAAGAGCGGCTGCTGAAGCTAGAAATTGAACTGGGCAAAAGAATCATTGGTCAGCCCGCCGCCTTAAAATCAGTGGCCGAACTAATCAGGCGGTCCCGGACCGGCATCGGTGCCACTAACCGGCCGATCGGTTCTTTTATTTTTCTTGGTCCATCCGGAGTCGGCAAAACTGAATCAGCTAAAGTCATCGCTGAACAAATTTTTGGCAGTCCGGAAGCTTTAATCAGAATTGACATGGCCGAATTTGGCGAAAGCTTTAACGCCTCTAAACTGATCGGCGCGCCGGCCGGCTATATCGGCTACAAAGAAGGCGCTAAACTAACCGATGCGGTCAAACGGCGGCCTTATTCAGTTGTACTTTTTGACGAAATCGAAAAAGCCCACCCGCAAATATTCAACTTACTGCTCTCGATTTTGGAAGACGGCTACATCACCGATGCCCGAGGCAAAAAAATTGATTTTAAAAATACCATCATCATCATGACTTCTAACCTAGGCTCAAGCGAATTCAACCAACCGGCCAGCCTGGGTTTTGATGCTAAAACGAGCAAAGAAAAACAAGCGGCGGAGCAAAGTTTTGAATTAATCCAAAGACAAATTACTAAAAAATTAAAAGAACAATTCCGGCCGGAATTTTTAAACCGACTGGATCAAATTATAGTCTTCCGGCCGCTGGACTTAAACAGCGTAGCTAAAATTACCCAGCTCCAGCTCCAGCAACTCCAGCAAAGATTAAAAAAACAAGACTTGGCGCTGGTGTTTAAGCCGGAGGTGACCAAATTGATCGCTAAAATCAGTTACGCGCCGGAAGTCGGCGCCCGGGCGGTGAGAAAAACCATTCAAGATCTGATTGAAAATAAAATTGCCAACAAAATTTTAGCGAAAAACCACAAAAAAATCACGGTTGGGGTAGAAAATGAAAAAATAACTATTTAACATGGCAGACGCTTTAACTTTAGAGTTACAAAACAGCAAAAGAGAATGGGATCGGGTTCAACGTCAAGCCAGAAGTGTTAATAATGACAATGAGCAAAAAGAAACTGGCGGCAACCTGGCTCAGAAAGGGACAGCCGCCCTGGGCCGAGGCCTGCAACTCGGCGGCCGAGGGTTAGAGACGGCCGGTGAAGGCATGCAAATGGCCGGCCGCGGCACCCAAGCGGCTGGGAGCGCCATCGGCGGCGGCTTAGGCGCTGGCATTGGTAGTGCCGTTGGCGGTGTGGCCGGCGCCATCGGCGGATCAGTTCTTCCCGGTGCTGGCACTTTCGCCGGTGCCGCGGCCGGTGCCAGAACGGGCGCTGGCATCGGGGAAAAAGGCGGACAAACCCTAGGTCAATTACCCGGACAAGCCATGCAGGCCGGGGGCAGAGGTATGACAGCGGCCGGCAAAGGTATGGAAAAAGGCGGCGGTATTTTAAACAATGCCCGAAGATTCAACCAAATTCTTAAAGGCAATGACCAAACATTCAATAGAATTAAAGAATTAGCCAAAAAATCGACCTTAGAAATTGATAAAACATTTGCCGAAAAATTCAAAGGGGCCTTACAATCACCGTTTGCCTGGTTGTTGCGTTTAGCCTGGCTAAATCTGATTTGGTCATTTGGTTTAACTTATATTTATATAGCTATTCATTTTCTAGCGGCTTACGCTATGCCGTTTGGTGAAACTTTATTTTGTAAATTTGGCCAAGAATGGTCTAGCTTTGTCGGCATTAAAGGCCAAGGCAGCGCCAAAAGACTAGGTAAAACCATAGAACCACTTGAATTAAGCGCTTTTTTGTTTATCGGTCTGGTTATTTTTTTAATAGTCGTTTTAACGTTATCTATCTTTGGCTTTATTGCTTATGCCTGGGCTAACCCCCTGGACACCTTAAGACTAACCAGTGGCGTCAGTTGGGAACTGATTAAATGTTTTATTGAAGGCCATTTTGGCATCGGCAGTGCCGGTGACTGCAGCGGGGCGACCTCAAATCAGGATTCAGTTACTCCAACCCAAAACAGGGGCAGTACCAGCAACCGGGTGCCGGATTCGGCTGGCAGCGCCACGGGCGGCGGTTCCGGAGCGGCCGGCGGCTCCAGTGCCGGTCAAAGCGGGGCCAGTGGTTTTAAATACTAGCGAAGTTTAAACTTTAATTTAACTTTGAAAATATGGCTATTAATTGGAAAAAAATTCTGTTGCTTTTGGGATTTTTGGCCGCAATTGTCGGCATCGGCTATTTACTTTATTTTTTGTTTTTCCGACCCTCTTTACCGCCAGTAGGAACAAACGCTAATACCAATGCCCAGCCTGGAGTTTTGCCCGGTACCGGCTTAAACGCCAATATCCCGGTCGCAGTTAACGGCGGCTTGCTCCCGCCAGGGGCTGAGGTTCAAATCCCGACTGCCCCGGTCGCCGTCTCACCAACTACCCCAATAGCGTCGCCAATCGCCGCCGGCGGCCTGACTCAAACCACGGCTTTGACTAATGTTGGCGCTTATGGCGCGACCTTATCCGGCGACGGAAAAAGCATGCTCTACTACGACAGGAACTCTGGTTTATTCTACCGGATTGATTCGGCCGGCAATCTGACGCCTCTAACCGACAGAATATTTTATCAGGTAGAAAAAATTACCTGGGCGCCGAATAAAGAACAGGCGGTTTTAGAGTACCCGGATGGCGCTAATATTGTTTATAATTTTGCGACCGATAAACAAGTGACTGTCCCTAGCCACTGGAAAGATTTTGATTTTGCGCCAAACAGTACTCAGTTGGTTTTAAAAAGTATGGGTCAAACCCGAGAAAACCGCTGGCTAGCGGTCTCAAACGCTGACGGCTCAGGCGCCAAAAAGATAGAGCTTTTGGGAGAAAAAGACGCTACGGTTTACCCCTCTTGGTCGCCCAATGATCAAATTATCGCCATGTACACCGAAGATAAAGACCTAGATCAGCAGAATCTTTTCTTTGTTGGTTTAAACCAAGAAAACTTTAAATTGGCCATCATCGAAGGCCGAGGCTTTGAACCCCAGTGGTCGCCTGAAGGCGATAAATTGCTTTATAGCACTTACTCCAGCGATAATGGTTATCGACCAAGTTTATCAATCATGTCGGCTCAGGGCGACAGCATCGGTCAAAACCGGCGCAGTCTGAAACTTGATACCTGGGCGGAGAAATGTAACTTCTTTGACAACGACACAGTCTATTGCGCCGTGCCTCAGTCCCTTGAAGAGGGGGCGGGAATCTATAAAGATCAAATGGATAGCGCGCCGACCGACATTTACAAAATTGATTTGCAAACCGGTTTTAAGTCCAAAGTCGCGACGCCGGACGGCAATCATAATATCCAGAACCTGACCGTTTCTTCTGACGGCCGGTACCTCTACTTTGTGGATAAAAATGACGGCCGGCTATTTAAGATTAATTTAAGATAAATCGAATCCTAACAGCCGACCAATAACCTTAAAGCGCCCCGTCGGGGCGCTTTAAGGTTATTCCAGATGAACTGACTGATTAATTTCCAGCACATGCTCACGCAACAATTTATATTGCTTGAGATTTGGATCTTTTCGCATAATTTTTTCCAACTGCTGGTGGGCTAAGATAATGATTGATTGGTCAAAAATATTCGCAATCCGAAACTGAGGCCAGCCAGACTGATTGAGACCAAAAATCTCTCCCGGACCGCGAAACGCCAAATCTTTTTGAGCCAAAATAAAACCGTCAGAAACTTCAACCAAAACCTGGAGGCGCTCCCGAGTTTTTTGAGTAGCGCTGTCGCTAAATAAAAAGCAGTATGATTGGTACTGACTCCGGCCGACGCGGCCGCGAAACTGATGCAGCTGAGCTAAACCAAACCGCTCCGCGCCTTCAATCATGATTACGGTCGCGTTGGGGACATCAACACCGACTTCAATCACCGCCGTCGCTACCAAAATATCGCTCTTTTTAGCCAAAAAATCGGTCATAATCTGCTGCTTTTCCGCCGGCTTAAGCCGGCCGTGTAATTTCTGGATGTTAAAATCAGCAAAAACATTGTCTTTAAGTCGCTGGTATTCTTCACTGACCGACTTAACGCCCAATTTATCCGAAGGATCAATCAACGGGCAGATGACAAAAGCCTGCCGGCCGCTTTGGAGTTCTTGTTTAATAAAATCATAACATTGATCACGATCAGCCGGATCAACGATTTCGGTGATGATTTTTTTCCTTTCTTTAGGTAACTCTTTAATCACCGATAAATCCAAATCTCCGTACAAAGTCAGGGCCAAAGAACGAGGAATCGGCGTCGCGGTCATGGAAAGAAAATGAGGCACGATATTTTTTGCCAGGCCTTTGCGATGCAAAATTTTTCTTTGTTCCACGCCAAAACGGTGTTGCTCGTCAATCACGACCAAGGCTAATTTATTGAATTCAATGTCTTGTTGGATTAAAGCGTGAGTACCGATCACAATGCCGACTTCGCCGTTTTTAATTTCCTCAAAAATTTTAGACTTAGAAAATTCGGTCGGGCCGATTCGGCGATTGGCGCTAGTGAGTAAACAAACTTTCACTCCAGTTGCCTTGAGTAAATTATTGATATTGCGGAAATGTTGTTCGGCTAAAACTTCGGTTGGCACCATTAAGACGCCTTGGTAGCCGGTCAGAGCCACATTAAGCATCGCCACGACCGCCACTAAAGTTTTGCCCGAACCGACTTCCCCCTCCAGCAGACGATTCATCGGCTGGTCTTTTTTTAAATCGGAAATAATCTGCCAGGCAACTTTTTTTTGGTCAGCCGTCAAAACAAAGGGCAGTGAGTCAATGAATTTTTTGGTTTCGGCTTCATGAAAAATAACCGGCGGCGCCTGGGACGACTTAAGTTCCTGCCTGACGATTTTTGACTGAAACAAAAATGAAAATAACTCATCGAATTTCAAGCGGTGGACCGCCTGGTCGGCCTGGTCGGCACTATCGGGAAAATGAATTTGCTCTAGAGCCTGGTTTAGACTGGGTAGCTTAAGTTCAGCGATAATTTCTGCCGGCAGCCAGTCGGGAATCTGGTTAACCGCCGCCAAAGCCAGCTTAATCAGCCAGCGAATTTGTTTCTGAGTCAGGCCTTCGGTAACCGGATAAATCGGAACAATTCTGGCAGTATGAATATTTTTGCCGGCCGCTTTGGCTTTTTCATAGATGGGATTGATAAATTGAAGATTATAGCGGTCAAAATCAACCCGACCGGAAACGTAAATTTCCTCACCCGGCTTTAAAATCTTAGTCAAAAACGGCTGATTAAACCAAATAGCTTTGACTGAACCGGTTTCATCAGAAATCAACGCTTCGGTCAAAAATGTCTTTTTTTTCCAGCTCCGGCGGTTTTTTATCATTTCAATCTTACCCCTGACCGTGACCGAGTTCAACGGTTTTAAACTCACAATATCAGAAATTTGGCTAAAATCTTCATAACGAAAAGGATAATAAAAAATGAGATCCTTGACGGTCTCAATGCCTATTTTCTTTAAACGACTAGAAGTGGTCTGGCCGACTTGACTGATTGTTGAAACGGGAGTACCAAGCTGCAATTGCATATGAAGTTAGCTCTTTTAACGGTCAGCGGCGATAAAGACAATAGCAGATGATTACCGGCGGACTCAAGCTCACGCTCCCTACCTGCCATCGCCTCATGCCCCCAGTAGGAATTGAACCTACATCGCAAGCTCCGCAAGCTCGCGTTCTATCCGTTGAACTATAGGGGCCTAGGGCCGTGGCAGGTAGGTCGACCAAGGATTAACATGATTCACAAAAAGACGGCTCAGCCCCACTTGATCTTGACCGGGCGGGGTTTATAACTTGAAAAATCGGGAGAATTGATCGGAGACTGGTTCGTGCTCCCGCTCTAAGTCTTCTTGCAGATATTGCAGTAAAACTTCTCTGATTTGAATCGGATTTTGGTTTTCCAAAGATATCGGCAGCCGGGGGTTAAGAAACCCTTTCAATTCAAAATACAGGGTTTTAATCGTCGGCGGCTGATAAATAATGAAAAAATCCTTAATATTTTTATACTCATACAGCCTTTGATTGACCAAAACGCCGTCCTCAGCGATTTTAAAATCAACGGTTTGAATATTTCTTTGAAACAAAATAATAAT
>Ga0155034_118_pt2 | contig 26499 bp, 17 predicted proteins | sample RifCSPhighO2_01_FD_106002 | JGI IMG/M metagenome (GOLD analysis project Ga0155034, IMG submission 106002) | Candidatus Buchananbacteria bacterium RIFCSPHIGHO2_01_FULL_44_11 | reverse complement strand
GAGTATGATGTCCAACAACCTGTTGCCCAGCGCTTGCGAGACCGATATCGCCGGCCTGGTCGGCATGCTCGTTCTCCAGTCGGCTTCCGGCGGTCCGGCGGCGCTTTTGGACTGGAATAACAATCACGGCGCCAACCCCGATAAGGGCGTGGTGTTCCATTGCTCCAACCTGCCCAAGTCCTTCTTCACCGAGCATCAGATGGACTACCAGGCCATCATCGCCGGCACGGTCGGCAGGGAAAACACCTATGGCACCATCGTCGGCTCGGTGGCGGCCGGATCGTTCACCTATTGCCGGGTGGGCACCGACGACAACAATGGCCAGATACGTGCTTACGTCGGTCAAGGCGACTTCACCGGTGAGAAGCTCAACACCTTCGGCGGTTACGGCGTGATCTCCGTGCTTCGTTTTCAGGAGCTCTTGCAGTTCATCTGCCGTGAAGGCTTCGAGCATCACGTCGCCGCGACCAAGGCCTTGGTGGCTGACGCCGTCGACGAAGCCCTGACCGTTTACAAGGGCTGGAATGTTTATCATCATTGCTAAGGAAGAATGGACAAAATCACAATCAATCACATCGGGAAAGGTGCATTACGGCCTTTCCCGAATTTTTTTATTTATTGCCTAAGACTAGAATTTATAAACATCTTGACTAAAGTCAACGATTTATATATACTGAAGCGGTGATTCATTCACCATTGACGCGGGGTAGAGCAGCCCGGCAGCTCGCCAGGCCCATAACCTGGAGGTCGTGGGTTCAAATCCCACCCCCGCAACCAATTCATAAACCAATGGCGGCGTAGCTCAGCGGTAGAGCAGAGGAATCATAATCCTTTGGTCGGGGGTTCAAATCCCTCCGCCGCTACCAAAAGTAAAATATATACCCCCCCCTAAGGGGAGGCGAAGAATTTTACAAGAGCTTAACCACCCTTGCCTGCGCCGAACTCACTAAAATCATTCCCCAGATCAATTATTTTTAGAATAAAAAAAGAGGCCATTCCGTGGCCTCTTTTAGGTTAGCTAAAATTAATCGTCCATTTTCAGGAAATAGAATTCATCCCGCTTTGGTTCGGCCAAGCTGCAATCGGTGCAAGTCGCCCGGCCATCAGCCCAGATAATACCAAAACTGTCGTCGCTTTCCACAATCGCCGGGCTGCTCGCTTGCCAGGGGTTATAGGTTAACCGAGTTTCCAGTCGAACATCACCGCCTTCCACCACTTGGATCAGATAAATTTCCGTGCCGTCGTCCGGCTTAGGACTGGTGGTTTTATGAGCGGCGGCCAAGTAGTAGAAGTTATTTAGATAAGTGATGTCTATGCCGTTGTCAGCGCTATTGGTTAAGCTGGCCAGTTTAGCGTCCAGGGTTAAGATTTTGGTGCCGTTAGAATATACTCGGTTAAAGTAATAACCGCCGCCGGCCCGGCCGTCATAAAAGCCCAGGCCATAGGTGGTGCCGTCCCAGGTAATGGCCGGTGAAAAAGTTTCACTTTCGTTATTGGTGATTCTGGTGTCTTGAGTCAGTTCCGAGCCGCTGGTGTCCAGCCGGCTGTAGTAAATTTCCGCATTGCCGTCGCGCTGGTCTTGCCAAAACAGACCGTAATCGGCGTTATTCCACAAAACTTTTGGTTGCCTTGATTGTTTGGCGTCAGAGCTGCTGACCTGGAAAATGGCGCTAGTAATCACGCCGACATCGTCCAGGTTGGTGAAAAATATTTCCTTGGCATCGGCGTTAGCGGTCAGTGATTTGTCCCAAGCCACCGCGTATTTTGCGTCGTTATTATCGGTAATACTAACACCTGAGTCGGCGTCAACGGTGGTAATCTTTTTTTGGTTAACCCAAATTTGGCCGTCAATGCCTAATTTTGAAAAATAAAGATTGGTTTGGTCGCCGTTTTGGCCGGTCCAGGCGACGGCAAAATAACTGCCGTCCCAGGTGATTTGGCCGGCCAGGGCTTTAACTTCGCTGGCGTTTAATTTTACCGGCGGACCGAAGTTTAAGGTTGAAGCCAAAATATAGGTGTAGTAGAGGTCATCGTTTTGGAGCCAAAGCACGCCGTAGATTGAGTCATTCCACTCAATGTCCAGAATTTTATCTGACAGTTGGTTGTTAGTTAGCCGAATCAGGTTAGTTGACTCTTTGCTCGGTTCAGCCGGGGTCTGGTCAAAAGTCAGCGGCACGGTTGGCGGGGTTGAAGTCGGCGTTGGCTCTTCGGCCGGCGGGGGAGCCGTGACTATTGCATAGTTAACAAAAAAGGCGTCTGGCACGTCCACAATTAATTTTGCCCAATCCACCCCGAACTTAATGACGGCTTCCGCCTCGTCCTGAATCGCCATCATTGACCCCTGGTCGTCAGTGACTTCATAAACCTTCGGGTCGGTTTGAATTTTAATCAGGGCGCCTGGCTTATGAGTGACATTGCCTTTGAGCTGATAGCCCATCAGTTCTTCTTTACTGACGGTTTTAACCGCAGAAAAATCATTGCCGTACCAGCTTTGGTAAGTTTTTAAATCCGGGAAAACATAACGCAGGCCGTTTTGGACAACGTAAACCGCTGTCGCTTCGGCTGACTTAACTAGCTCGCCGTCTTGGCCGGAATGGGCCAAAATTGACGGGGTGAAACTTAAGGTTAAAGCAATAAGAGTGAGAATGTATAGCCAGCGCATATTTTTAGAAAATTACTTTGCATTAAAATTTACTTGGATACTGCAGTTTTAAAACTGCAGTCAAATTCATTATATCATAATCGCGATGGTTTTCCGAATTTTTGGTTTTTAGGCGCGCTTATCCGAGTTTTTAAACTTTAAATAGTCTTCAATGGTTTTGTCATAAGTTTCAGCCAAGTCCATGGTGAGCGCTTGCCTGGGTTCAACCCAGACATAGTCAGTCAATTCCGTTTTATCCAGTTTGATATCTTTACTTCCAGTTTTGCAAACCATGTCAAAATAGACAAAATGGGCCGGTCGATGAAAGTCTTTTGAGTTGATCAGTTCACCAAAGGTAATCATCCCAACGCATTGTAATTTTAAACCAGTTTCTTCTTCGGCTTCTCGCAGTAAAGCGGTCTCAATTTTTTCGCCGGGTTCAATGTGCCCGCCTGGCATCACCCACTTGTTGTGCCACTTTGGCGATTTAACCAAAAGGATTTTTCCCTCGCCGTCTTCAATAATAGATGACCCGACCACTTCCACGCCTTTTGGAAATTGTTGTTTGTCGTTAACCGTCATAGACATCTTGTTCATTATGGATCGATATGTTGGTGGGCGAGGAGGGAGTCACCGCCGCCCCGCAATTGCGGGGCGGGGTCCCGTTTTAATATAATTATTGAGCGGGAAACCCTCATGGGTTTTTGTTGGTGCCGCTGGTCGGACTCGAACCGACACGAGCTTGCGCTCACAGCATTTTGAGTGCTGCGTGTATACCAATTTCACCACAGCGGCCAATGTCTTATCTAGTAAATCTTTACGGCGATTCGCCATTCGCCACGAATCCTATTATACGTAAATGTTTTCTGATTGTCAAAGCCGGAGATTTTTATTATAATTAAAGCATGTCGCGAATCATCGCTGTTGTCAACCAAAAAGGCGGCGTCGGTAAAACCACCACGGCCGTTAATCTAGGCGCTTACCTGGCTTGGTTAGGTAACTTTGTTTTGTTGATTGACGCTGATCCTCAGGCCAATGCCACTTCCGGTCTTGGCTTAGGCCAAAATAAACTGGAAAAAAATATTTATCAGGTTTTAGCCGACAGCATTTCTCTACGCGAAATCATTCAACCGACCAGCCACCAGGGCTACAAAGTGGCGCCCTCAAGCCCGGACCTGGCTGGCGCGCGAGTGGAATTGGTCAGTCTACCCGATCGGGAATACCGGCTGCGCCAGGCGCTCATGGAGATCAGAAATGACTATGATTACATTATTATCGATTGTCCGCCGTCTTTGGATCTATTAACGGTCAATGGTTTAGTCGCCGCCGACAGCGTTTTGATTCCGGTTCAAGCCGAGTATCTCGCTTTAGAGGGTTTGGGCCAGCTGCTTTCTACGATCAACCTGATTAAAGAAAATCTTAGTCCGTCGCTTGACGTCTTAGGCGCGGTTTTAACGATGTACGACAAACGCAACCGGCTGTCGCGACAAGTTTATGATGAACTGCATCAGCATTTTCCCGGTTCGGTCTTTAATACTATCATTCCGCGTAACATCCGCTTGACCGAGTCTCCCAGCTACGGCCAGACGATTTTAGCTTATGATCCCACGTCCCCCGGGGCGAAGGCTTATGAAGATTTAGCCCGGGAAATTATTGAAAAACATAGCAGTCTTATCAACCCTAGTTTTTAAAATATGAAAGAAAATCAAGGTTTGGGCCGGGGCTTAAGTTCTTTAATCCCGGTAAAAAACAGGCAGGACATTTTACCAAAAAATTCTGAAGTCCTAGCGGGTCAGGAAATGGTTTTTTCTTTGCCCGTAGAAAAGATTAAAGCCAATCCGATGCAGCCGCGCAGTGATTTTGACCATCAGGGTCTGGAAGACCTGACCAATTCAATCAAGGAGCACGGGATTTTACAGCCGTTAATTGTGACCCAGACGGAGGTCGGCTATCAGCTGATTGCCGGTGAACGGCGATTGCGCGCGGCTCAAATTTTGGGTTTAAAAACCGTGCCGGCCATTATCCGGGAAGCCAAAGATCAGAAAAAATTAGAGCTGGCACTGGTGGAAAATTTGCAGCGCCAAGATTTAAATGTTGTTGAAGAAGCCGTGGCTTTTCAGCGCTTGGTTGATGAATTCAACCTGACCCAGGAAGCGGTGGCTAAAATTGTGGGCAAGAGCCGGTCGGCAGTGACAAACACTTTGCGGTTACTAACTTTGCCGACCGAAATCCAAAAAGCCTTGATTACCGGTCAGATTAATTACAGCGCCGCCCGAGTCATTTTGGGTTTGCCGCCGGAAAAACGGCTGACTTTTTTCAAAAAAGTTTTAAAAAACGATTTAACCGTCCGGGCGGTGGAAGGTCAGGTCCAAAAAATCGTGGTTAAACGCCATTTTCGCCGGAGTAAAGACGCCACCCTCAGCGTCCAAGAGGAAAGTCTGCAGCGAGCTTTAGGCACGAAAGTGAATATCAAAAAATCCGGCCAGACCGGACAGATTATTATTGATTTTTATTCGGCTGAAGAGTTAAACGCACTACTAAAAAAGTTTGGCGTGGAGTTGGATTAGTGATTCCTTGCTCGGTTTCTGATTTTTCCTCTTGCGGCCTGAGTTTTAGCAAATTTCAGCCAGTCCCGGCTCGGCGCCTTTCTGTTTTTATCGGTGATGATTTCAACCACATCGCCGTTTTTTAATACCGTGTCCAGGCTGGCGATTTGGCCGTTAATTCTGGAGCCGCTGCAATGATCACCGATATAGGTATGGACGTGGTAGGCAAAATCAACCGGCGTCGCTTCTTCCGGCAGGTCAATCACGTCCCCCTTTGGCGTTAAAACAAAAATTCGGTTTTTAAAAACGTCAACCGTCAGCGAGGTCAGATACTGCTGGCTGTCTTGGATTTCTTTTTGCCAGTTGACCAAATCTTGAATCCATTTAAGTTTTTCCGGTGGGGTGTAACCTTTGCCGGCAATTTTTTTGTTCTTTTTATCCCATTCTTTATAATGCCAATGAGCGGCGATACCGTATTCAGCTTGTTCATGCATTTTATTGGTCCGAATTTGTAATTCGACAATTTTACCCTCCGGACCAAAAATCGTGGTATGGAGTGACTGATAACCGTTTGGCTTGGGCTGGGCAATGTAATCTTTAATCCGGCCGGGCAGGGGCTTCCAAAGTTGATGCAAAATACCCAGAACTTTGTAGCAGTCGGCAACGCTAGTGACGATGATCCTGGTGGCGACTAAATCATAAATTTTAGACACATCCCGATTGTAGTGGGGTTTGATCAGTTTTTTGTATAAACTGTAAAGCCGCTTTGGCCGGCCATGAATTGAAACGATTTGGATTCTATTTTTCGCCAGTTCTTTTCTTATCGTCTTAATCACTTGTTCAACATGTTCCATCTTCAATTCAATTTTGGGCAGGATTTCTTCTTTCATCCAGCGGTATTCCTCGGGCAAAACATAAGGGAAAGCCAAATCCTCAATTTCACCTTTAATTTGACCCATACCCAGGCGGTTAGCGATTGAAGCGTAAATTTCCAGACTTTCCTGGGCGATTCTTTTTTGTTTTTCCGGTGGTAGGTATTTTAGAGTCTTAAGATTATGGAGCCGGTCGGCCATTTTAATCAGAATAATCCTGATGTCTTGGGCCATGGAAATAAACATTTTTCTCAGATTTTCCGCGTACTTTTCAATGCCCCGATATTTGATGATGCCCAGTTTAGTGATGCCGGCGACTAAATTCGCCACTTCCGGCCCGAAATTTTTTTCCACGTCAACCAAGTTGAATTTAGTGTCTTCCGGCACATCATGGAGCAGCCCGGCGATGATCGTGTCTTGATCTAGGCCCATTTTGGCCAAAGTAATGGCCGTCTGCAGCGGATGTTCAATGTAAGGTTCGCCTGATTTTCTGGCCTGACCCTGATGAGCCTGTTCGGCAAAATCATAAGCTAACCTAATCATATCCAAATCAACATTATGATTTGACTTGCGCAGATTGGCAATAATCGGCAGACGATGGCTGCTTTGCCTATTGCTGCTGTTCTGTTTGATTGCTTTGATTAAATCGTCAACACTTGCCATAAAAGTTTTTTTATGCTATAATTATAATAGATAAAACAAAGTGAAAAAGCAAATCTTTAAGACAAGAGTAATCTAGTCTTCAATGGAAATTCTTTGGTCTAGTCTGCAGAGCACAGCCGGGAGCATCTTATTACCCCTTATTTTAGCCGCTATCGCGGCTTTATATTTTATCTGGAAGCGAACCGACAGCTCGGCTGGCGGTTTTTTTAATCATTCCACCTCGACTTTAGCCATGTATTCTAAAGACTTAACCCAAATGGCGGCTGAGGGCAAGTTGGATCCGGTAATTGGCCGGGAGGAAGAAATAGAAAGAGTGATTCAGGTTCTTTCCCGGCGGACAAAAAATAATCCCGTGTTGGTGGGCAAAGCCGGTATTGGCAAAACCGCCATTGCCGAAGGCTTAGCTCAAGCTATTATTAATAAAAAAGTCCCGTCAGACTTGTTGCACAAAAGAGTTTTGTCTTTAGATTTAGCCTCGCTTGTGGCGGGTACTAAGTATAGGGGCGAATTTGAGCAGCGCTTGAAAAGAATTATGGATGAAATTATTGCAGCCAAAAGAAATATTATTTTATTTATTGATGAGATTCACAGCTTGGCCGAAGCCGGTGGCGCGGAAGGGGCAGTGGATGCTGACGATATACTAAAACCGGCCTTAGCTCGGGGTGATCTGCAGGTCATTGGTGCGACGACGGCTAAAGAGTACAAAGAGTTTATCCAAAAGGATGTTACCCTTGATCGTCGGTTACATCCTATTTTAATTGACGAACCAACAAAAAATGAGACCGTTGATATTCTGCGGGGGATTAAAAGAAAGTATGAACAATTCCACCAAGTCCATATCACCGACGAGGCAATTCTAGCGGCAGTCCATTTGGCGGCCGAACATATTAAAGATAAATCTTTTCCCGATAAAGCCATCGACTTGATGGATGAGGCGGCGGCCAAAGTCAGTATTGAAGAAGTTGATCACGAGTCAGCAAAAGATTGGCCTCAGGTTGGCGTGGCTGAAATTCAGTCGGTGATGCAGGAGTGGGAGAGTGATAAAATCAATTAGTTGATTTATTTTTTAAAATTTGTCATTGATCTTAATTTCATGTTTGACCACGACAAAGCACCAACAGTAGTCCAGACCGCCGTAGCGACAAAAACCTTTGTTTCCATTTCTGCTCTGGTGTCGTTGTTTATCTCCGTTGCCGCTCTTGGCGTGTCCCTGGCTAGTCTTTTAATCGTTAGCCAGTTACCATCTTCTTCTATGGCCACTCTTTCACTGACTCTTAACGCCAGTCCGATTAACACCTGGACTGCTTCTGCACTCGTTGCCGAGCCATCCCAAACGGGTTGTGTTTTTTCTTGTTCAAATTTTGAGGACTATGATTCCTGCCTAGGGCAAGAGGATTACGGCTGCACCTGGGACGGTGAAGCTATGATTTGTAATGGTGAAAATACCGATAAGTATATATTATGTTCTGATATCTATGATGAGTACACTTGCAACGCCGCCAACTGTACCTGGAATTATGATTCTGAAATCTGCGAAGGGAGTTATTCTTATTGCGGTGCGATTCAAGACTATGGGGCGTGTCAGTATGGCCTTAGTTCTTTTGGTTGTAGTTGGGTATGGGTAGAGGCAAATCCAACCAGTCAAGCGACTTGCCCTGTTCCTCAGCTAACCGTCAAGAATTCCGCTGGCAATGTCCTTACCACTTTTGAGTTGAGCAATTCTAGCCCCCAGACTAAAACCATTACCAATACCTCAGCTGATACTCTGACTTTCTCTTTTACCAATGACTGTTGTCTGGGCTGGAACGGCAGCTCGTGTACCCAAGGTGGCACGGATATTCAAGTCAGCAGCATTGCGATTAACGGTGTTAGTGAAAGTATCCAAAGAACCTTATTCAGCAATGGCAATAATTTCACCGTTACTTATAGTTCCCTTCCCGGACCAGTTGATAGCGGCACTGTTGATCCAACCGGCGGTAGTATACCGCTGGCCGGTGATTTTAATGGTGTATTGTTTAGTGACGGCGGTTTGGTAATGCAGGGTGTATTACCGGAAGACTTTGATACTATTATAATCGGTCCGATTGGTATCCGTGTTTCGGCCAATGAGGCGGGTTGTGGTAGCGCTGAAGGTGGGGCAACGGTTTGTACGCTAAACACTAACTTAATTGGAGGCAGCCATACCTTAACGTTATCCAGCAACGGCCAGAACGTAGAAAGTGCGAGTTTTGCGTCGCCGGATATACCGCCAACCTGCGGCAACAACACAATTGACGCCGGTGAACTTTGTGACCGGTTTAAAGTAGGTGCGGCAACGTGCTCATCGGCAAGTGATGGTGATTATGATTCCGGGATCTTAGGTTGTTCGATGGATTGTCAGCACTGGGATACCAGCAGGTGCTTTTTACAAAGTGACACGGCAGGAGTCGTCGATCTTCATTTTTACGTAAATTTACCTTATACAATGACCACGGAGGGTGCGGCTAGGTTAGTTTCTTCGGTTAATGCATTCTACCGCGGACAGGGGATTGACATAATGTTTAGAGTGGGAAATATTATCCAAGACTACCATGGTGCTTGCCCCGAGGGCGGAGATCGTAACGTGATTATTTGTATTGGCCCGGATAAAGGCGGCGATACTGGTGGTTTTTATAATTATTCTAGATATATTGAAATATCCTCACAAAAATTTGCCCGGGAAGGTTTTTCCAAGACGACAGAAATGGCTATTAAACACGAACTTGGACATTATCTTGGACTTAGGGATTTGTATTGGCTTACTATATTGCCTGCTAATCCCGAAGATAATCGCCCCATACCTTCTTTGCCACGTGCCGATATCTCGACAGATATTATGTTCAGCAGTTTAAGTGGAAATACTTTTATAGCCGAGAATAAAGCAATTTTGAAATATAATGTTGAAAAATATAAGACGAATGGTGCCGACGGGATAGTTAATCCATTTGCCAGGACGCCGCAGAAGATCATGGCTAATATCAACTGTTTGGGTCAAAGATTCACCTCCGCGCCTGCCAATAGAAGCGATGTTGAATCTTCTCTCACTGTTAGTTACAGGCCTGAGCCACCCCGACCCTACTATCTTTTTGAGCTCCCAAAGATTACCACTTCACCGTGGCCTTTAAAAGATTTTGGGTATTCTAACCTCACCGTATTTTATTTTCAGTGCCTGGTCGCTAATGAAGGCGGTGGGTGGGATGGTGGGTACACTGATTACTGGTATTCAACGCTAAATTACGATCAATGCTTTATTAAAGCCGGCGGACTCACTGACAAATATCACCCTTGTGCACTGGATTGTTCCGTCAACCATGATTGGTGCACAAACACTAGTGCTACTAGCCAAGCCAACGACCAGGAATATGATTGCGCTGGTGTAACTAATTATGATGAATGTCAATATGGCTTAAATGGAATCTGCCAATGGGATTTCGATAATGAAAGATGCGTGGGCTACAATAGCCAGGATCTATAGATAATTGGATAGAGCCGAAAAATAAGAATCGTCTGGGTATCTTTTGTTAGCCTGGGCGGGACGAAGTTAATTTAAGCGGTTGGTTTCTCTTTAAAAAATTGGCCTCAATTAGGTGTGGCTGAAGTTCAGGTAGCAATGGAGGAATGGCAAGCAAATAAAATCTAATAGTTTAAAAATTAATTATTAATTTTATGTTTGCAGATCACAACAAAGCGCCAACGGTAATCAAGACGATAACTAGAACCAGAACCGATACGGCCAATCTAACATTAATGGCCATCATGACGGTTACTTTGACCATGCTGTTAGGGATTTTTTCGGCTCAGGCCGCCGCCTTGACTGCCAGTTTAGTTGATAAACTTGCTTTTAAATACCAATCATATAATTTTTTAAACATCGGCGAATACGGCACCCTTTATAATTTAACTGATAAATGGCAAACGGTAAAATTTGGTCGAGCTTATGGTCAGACGCCGGTCGTTATTGTTGAGCCACTTACTCAATTCAATGGTCAGCCGGCCCACGTGAGATTAAAAAATATTACTGACTCTAGTTTTGAAGTTAAGGTGGAAGAATGGGCTTATCTTGATGGCAGCCATCGGGCCGAACATGTTAATTTTTTAATTATTCCGGCTGGCTCTTATGAATTCGGCAGTTTTCAAGTTGATGTCGGCCGTTTAGACGGTGTCAATCAAACCTGGCAAGCGGTTAGCTATAAAAAACCCTTCTCTGTTACTTCACCTTCGGCCGTGTTGCCGATTGTTTTATCGCAAAGCCAAACTCTTAATGATGTTACCCCAATTGTCACCCGGAACAAAAATGTTACCACCACTGGCTTTGAAGTCAGAATCCAAGAAGAAGAAAGACAAGACGGTCAGCACTCTAACGAATTAGTCGGTTACATCGCTTTCAGTCCTTTTGCTGGTAATATAGGCAATATCGTGATGGACGTTGGTTTAGTTAAGGATTTTAAAGAATCGTGGAAAACGATTACTTTTAGAAAATTTTTTGATCAAACCCCAGTCTTTTTGGCTGACAGTCAGACCGCCAACGATATTGATACGGCGGCACTCCGTCAGCGCAGTCTTACTGGTCGGTCAGTCCAGGTGATGGTTGAGGAAGAACAGTCTAAAGACAGGGAAATCAGGCACAGCAACGAGAATGTCGGTTATATTGTTCTCAGTCGGCCGAAACAACTGGTCGGTCGGGTTGACGTCTATGACGCCGGCGATATTGCCTCCAAGAAAGTTATCGCCGGAGCTCGTGGCTTGGAATTAATTCATTTAACATTAGACACCTCCCAAAGTGACGTTGGTTTGAATATTAATTCTTTGAAAGAATTAGTCCAATACCACTACAATAATAGTACTACTACCACCAGTACAGCGACGATGGTTGATAATTTTGCGGTTTTAGCCGATGGTAACCCTATTGGTAGTGCCACTCTTTTTGAGGATCACGGCGATCAAACAGCGACTTTGACTTTTGATTTTTCCGCTTCGCCGATAAAGTTGGCGGCGGGGACTCAAAAAACCCTGACTGTTGTCGGAGATGTTTCGCCTCTAGCCATTGGTACATATCAAGTTGGCCCCAGTGCCGGGCTGGGTCAGTCAGTGGTTGCGGCTTCATTGGATCCGGATGTCATTGGGACGGTGGCAGTTAATGTGGCGCCAAGCGATGGATCGGTGATGGAGTTTATCACCCATGGCGGACTGGCAGTCAGTGCGACAACTACCAACAGCGTACTGCCTCAGAATACGCTTAACGCGAATGTTGGTACCTTGTCCTTGCAAGCTATCGACGAAGATATTAGGGTGGAAGGCATTTCCATTGCCGCCAATTTTCCGCCCGGTGGTGGCGCCAGCGGCTATCAAACTTCAGCGGTTTCTGTTTACGATGGTAGTACTCTTTTAGGCAAGACACAAGGGCTTCACGCTGGCGGGATCATTGATTTGCGGACTAATCCATTGATCATTCCTGTTGGCCAGACTAAGGTATTAAATATTAAAGCTGACACTTCTTGTATTGGCTCCGGTTGTCCTAATTTGGCCAATGATCCGTTTGTGTTTAATGTTTCTCCTTATCTTCTTTATGGTGTTTCTTCTGCCGTGCGCATTTATCCTACCGGCCAATCAATCCTTGGTCCTTTCACCTTGGCGGTGGTAAATCCTGGCGTCTTAACGATTAATATTGCCCCGGGCGCGCCGACTGGCGGCTTAATGGCGACTAACACCACCGTGGAGCTGCAGCGGCTTAGATTAACAGCCACTAATGAAGATATCTTAGTCCAGGAGATAAATTTATGTCTTCAGGACGGCGGAGAGAATAACCTTTCAGAAGTTGGTGAACCCAGCGATTTAACTGAATGGCGGGTTTACAATGCTGCCAGTTCCACTGCCCCTCTATTCACTGGAGCGGTTGGTGTTGGCCAGAACTGTCGGCGGTTCAAGATTGCCCCTGATGCTCTGGCAGTACCGAAAAATTCAAGTATGGGCGTAACCCTGATTATTAAAGCGGTAACAGCTAACATTGGTGTTAATCAGCCAGGCACTTCTGGTGCTGATTTTAAAGTTGGTGTTGGTGGCTCGGATGGTATTAAAGGCGTTGGTTTTGATTCATGGACAGTGGCCAGAAACAGTTATATTGCCAGCACCAGCTCCGCGTTTAAGCTCCATTTGGCTTATCCGGTTATCAACATTAATACGGGAGCAGTTACCAGGGAAAGCGATCTAGTGCCTGGTAGTGTTATTTTTGACTTCACCGTTAGCAATCCAACCTCTCAACCGCTGACCTTACATCGCCTGAGTTTTCTTACGGCCACAACTACTGGCGATTTAGATGTGACCGCGGCCAAAGTGAGGACTCAATGGGCCGGTATTGACATCAGTGATCCAGAATCTGGTCAGCCGGTTTGGTACAATGGTCATGGCGGCCGGGCTTTTACTTTTAACTTAAATGACGGCTTTGGTTCAGGAAGCGATTCTTACTTAATTGCACCGGCTAGTTCGCTTAGGCTTCAGCTCATTGCCTTGAATGTTTATGGCGCTGACGCCATTGATGACGAATCGATCACTACTTCAATTCTGGGCGACAATGCCATTTATCTTCCTTCTAGCCAGGTGGGCATAGTAAATAGCGCTAATTTCTATCAGCCTTTTGCCGGCGGCAATTTTGTCTGGTCTGACCTGTGGCTTAATGATGCCTGGTCAACCAATGCCACCAGTTCCCCTCAATGGTGGAATGGTTATTTAGTCCGAGGACTCACTTCTCAATCAACCTGCGGCAATGGCCAACGAGAGTTTTTGGAACAGTGTGATGATGGCAATAATGTTTCTGGTGACGGTTGCAATTACATTTGTAGGTTGGAGACCCCGCCCACTTGTTCTGATACCGACGTGACACCCCAACATCCCGATGGTAGAAATTATTCTATTCAAGGGACTTTGATTATGGGTGAAGTCAGATTGCAAGATCAGTGTTTCGATGCCAACTCTTTGGAAGAAGGTTATTGTATTAATAGCCGTTCAGGCGCCACCGAGGTCGTACATTGTAACTATGGCTGTAGTAATGGTGCTTGTAATCCAGCCCCAACCTGTGGTAACGGTGTCATTGAGCCGGGTGAACAATGTGACGACAGTAATGCTGTTTCCGGTGACGGTTGTTCCGCCTCTTGTCAGATTGAGGTGGCTTGTTTTGATAGTGATAACGGCGATAATATCGCAACCAAAGGATATAGAATTAACTATACGCCTGGCTACGAAGATTTTGGCCGACAAAGTTGGGATTATTGTATTTATGATCCAGTCATCCAGAGCGGCGGTTCAGTCGTTGATAACCTAAGCAAGAAAGTCGCATCCTGCCAGGGGTCATTATGTTATGTCATCGAATACCATTGTGTTGCCGATCGCTCCGACGCCCATCGAGGCTATCCGTGTCCCGGTGGTTGTACCGATGGCAGTTGTGCAGTGGGTGACTTAAGTGTAAGTGTTATTTCCCTTAGCCATGATCAGCCAGTGGTCGGTCAACAGGTTTCTATTTATATTAACATCAAAAATAACGGCTCAACCAACTTAACTTCCATGCAAGGGATCGGCAATGTTTTCCGTAATTTCCAAGATTTCGTTTTTACTGGTGATGCTACTCCTTTACCTTCTCCTATAGTTGATGCCACTCATCCACTGTTGCCAGGTGAGCAAACGGTCTATACCTTTTTCGGATCGTTTAGCAGCAGTGGTGATAAAACTTTAACTTTTACCGTTGATAATGCTAATGAGCTGCCGGAATCTGATGAAACAAATAATACCAAAAGTGTAGTAGTTAACGTTAAACCGTCCTCTGTTACACCTCTGTTTGGCTTTGCTGGTGGTGATTATTCCCAGACAAAAGTTTCCAGCCATAGACTTTACGCGGGGTTTGTTAATGGTCCGGGCAAAATTGTCAGCGCGGCGCTTCTGCCAAATTACAGTAGCTGTTTCGACATTCATACGGTTTGCAACTCAGGTTGGCAGAATGATTGTAATACTTTCTGCCAAGGAAATATCACCTACAACCAAGGCCAGAGTTGCCATTATTACCTGCAATTAAGTGATCCAAGCGGTGCCAGCAAATGTGTTCTTAAGGTGGGTTATGATAACAACGGGACAACTGGGTACAAATTTTTTGAAAGTTATCCTGGTACCAGTGGTTATGGTGACTATGTTAGGGAGATTGCTGAGCCGCCCGCTGTTCCGCCTCAACCTAGCTGCGTCCAAGGACCTACCACCTTTGGCGGCGGAATCTGTGCCGATATAAATTGGAGCACTTATCCCGACGATCCTGGTGGTGCTTGCCAATATGGTTCTATGGGTTCTTGCACTTGGGTCGGCGATAGTCTTCAGGATCCTAATGGTCACTGTGTTGATAATTGTAATAGCCTTGAAGATTATGACTCTTGTATCAATGCGTCTAATGGTCAAAATTGGTGTATCCCTCAAACCAATTAGGACCTTAAGCTTGACAATTTAAGGCATTTATGCTAAGATGCCCTTGATGCTAGGAAATAGATCCTAGAAACCGGAAAATACCTCGTGGCTTTGCTATCGAGGTGTTTTCTTTTGATTAATCAATCACCATTACCGCGGCTGTTGCCGCGGCTTTAAATTAATAATCACCCCGCCTTTCAGCTGAAAAGCGGGGTTTGCTTAGTACTTGTTTTATTGCCCATCTTTTGTTATCATAGTTTTGCGGCTTGAAAGGAGTACCCTAGCATCAACAAGGTTTCAGGGTCTAACTCTCTTTCAGCCGCATTTAGTTAAAATTCTAATTTCTAATCTCGAAATCCTAAACAAATTCTAAATTCCAAATCCAAATTTTTAAAACTTTTTGTCATTTGGATTTTAGTCATTTGATATTGTTTCGGATTTAGAATTTTGAATTTAGGAATTAAACTATTGACAGTTTTTGGCCGATATGCTATACTGATAATGTAAGGATAGACAGCAGTCTATCTTTTTCAATTGCCCCAAGACCATTGCGGGCCCACCTGTCCTCTCCGTCATTACGGAGTTTAGGCGGGAAAACAAAAACAAAATGCTCACGGTTAATCTAGACAATTTTTGTCTTTAATCGGACTCGGTCTTGTTACCGTGTTTTTTGTTCATTAAAAATTGAATAATCCAGTGTTGGGCCGAACTCTTTTTAGGGCTCAGGCTAGCACTGCTAAATCATTAAAACAAAAATAAAAATATGGCAGAAGCTGCGCTTTTATCCGTCCCGGCGGCTCAGATTCAAGAACCGATGGTGGTTCAAGAATCGCGGGCTCAGCCTTTGGATACTGACTTTGACTTGACGCGCACCTTTTCGGTGCTATTGGCGACACTGGTGATTCCGGTTTATCTTGGTTTGTCAGTTGTTTCTTATTCGCTAGCGGCAATTTATTGAAAAACGTTTTTGTTTAGTTTATCCGCCAAAGCTTTTAGCGACGGCGGAGATGCAAAAAATCCCTCTTTCGAGGGATTTTTTGTTTTGACCATGCTAGAAGGATTTACTAGAATTGACAATTTAGAATTTATTCTTTAAACTGGGTTTACTTACAAAATGGAGGTGAGTGATCATGACCGGTTGGTTTTCGTTAGTTTTGGTTGGTAGCTTCGCCATTTTACTCCTTAGCATTTGCGCCTTGGGAGACTGGATTGAAGCGCCGCGAAAAGTCTTGGCTTATTTCTGTCTCGGCCTTGGATTATTGGGTCTTCCGACCGGCTTGGCGGGTTTAGGTAGCCACCTAGTTGTCCGCCAATCGAATATCCATTGGGGCTGGTTCAGTCTTTCGGCCCTATTTTTTCTGCTCTTTGCTTTTTTTGCCGCTATCCTCACTAACTTCGTTGTGGAACAACGGCGATCGTTGCCGCTAAAACAACGGGGTAACCTCAGCCCAGATTACGTCATCTTGGCCGTTCTCGCCCTATTGACTCTGGGCAGTTATTTGGGCGCGGTTGCTTCGGCCTTCACCTACCAATGAACCCGACTCCGAAGCAAGTCGCCGACGCTCCAAAGCTAGGATAGCTCAAGCTTTGGCGACGGAGCGCTTCGGAGTATCGGGGCGGGTTCTTTATGTAATGTGTCGGCTCCCCGCCTGCGCCGAGGCTTCGGCGGGCAGGCGCCGACAGATTATTACTCAAACTCGCCTCATCCCCAAAGCTTGCTTTTGGGTATTCGGCGAGCAACATAATAATCCGCTGCTCTTTAAAGCGACAACCTGTCAAACTAGCGACTAAGCCCGACCCCGGGCTTATTTTTTAGGCTTTATAGCTGCAGCCTTTGGCGCTGCATTTGATCGTGTCTTTAGGGCCGTAGACTACAATTGAACCGCACTGTGGGCATTTTTCCGGTTCAGTTTGACCTTCTTTAATTAAAGGTTTGCCCCATAAGGCAAATTTACAATCCGGATAGCGGTCGCAGCCGTAAAAAAATCCGCGGCGAGATCTTTTACCGGTAATTTTGCCCTGGCCGCACTCCGGGCAGCTGCCAAAAATTTGGGACGCTTCTTTTTTTATGTATTTACATTTTGGATAAGCTGAACAGCCGACGAATTCGCCATAGCGGCCATGTCGCTTAACTAAATCCGAGCCGCACTGCGGGCATTTTTCGCCGATTGGTTCTGGTGCGGCCGGCGCGGTACCAGCGCCGTCTAAAGGCTTGGTATTTTTACATTCCGGGTAACCGGTACAGGCTAAAAATTTGCCGTAGCGGCCGATTTTAATTACCATCGGTTTGCCGCATTTTTCGCAAACTTCATCGGATTCTTTTTCGGTGATTTCTTTTTTGTCCAGCTCTTTATCTTTTTTCTCCAAGTTCTTTTTAAATGGTCCCCAGAATTCATGAATCATCGGCTGCCACTTAATTTTACCGTCGGCGATTTCGTCCAAATCATTTTCTAGTTTGGCGGTGAATTGATAGTCGACAATTTTGGGGAAGTGTTCGACCAACAGGTCATTGACGACAAGAGCCATATCGGTCGGTTTCAGCCTTCGTTCTTCTTTAATAACGTAACCGCGGTCTTGAATCGTGGAAATGGTCGGCGCATAAGTTGACGGCCGGCCGATGCCGTATTCTTCCAAGGCTTTAACCAGAGTCGCTTCCGAATATCTGGCTGGCGGCTGGGTGAAGTGCTGATTAGGTGTTAATTCTTCAAGCTTAACGCCGTCACCGTTCTTTAATTCCGGCAGGATATTTTCTTGAGTTGCGGTCGGGTAAATTTTTAAATAGCCGTCAAATTTAATGATTGAGCCGTTTGCTCGAAACGCGTAAGGTAGTTTTTTGGCTTCAATGTCGATGGCGGTGGTGTCAATCAGCGCCTCAGCCATTTGGCTGGCCACGGCTCGCTGCCAAATCAGTTGATAAAGCCGGAACTGTCTAGGGTCCAGGTAAGACTTAACTTTGTCCGGATCATTGATGGCCGCGGTGGGCCGGATGGCTTCGTGGGCCTCCTGGGCCAATTTTGATTTGGCTTTGTAGTATTTTTTGCCCTGAGTGTAATTTGGACCGATTGTATCTTTAATATAATTCTGGGCTTCGTTTAAAAATTTGTCGGCCAAGTTAACCGAGTCGGTTCTCATGTAAGTGATCAAACCCACCGAGCCTTCTTGGCCCAGTTCAATACCCTCATAGAGTTGCTGAGCCAGCCTCATGGTTTGCTTGGCGGAAAACCCGAGCCGTTGATTGGCCGCTTGTTGCAAGGTGGAAGTGGTAAACGGCGGCAGGGGGTATTTTTTAGTGCCTTTCATTTCAACGCTGGTCACTTGGTAACTGGCATTTTTTAAATCGTCAACGATTTTTTGGGATTGTTTTTGATCGGTGATTTGAAATTTATCCAGGGTTTTATCGTCAATTTTATTGAGCTTAGCCTCAAATTTTATTTTACCTTCAGTTTCATCGGTGAAAATCGCGTCAATAGTCCAATACTCTTGGGGCTTGAACGCTTGAATCTCGCGTTCTTTTTCAACAATCAGCCGCACTGCTACCGATTGAACCCGGCCGGCCGAAAGCCCGCGGGCCACTTTTTTCCAGAGCAGGGGCGAGAGCTGATAGCCAACCAACCGGTCCAGGACGCGGCGGGCTTGCTGGGCGTCAACTAAATTCAAATCAATGCCCCGGGGATTTTGTACCGCTTCTTTAATCGCTTCCTGGGTAATTTCATGAAAGACAATCCGCTTGATTTTCGTTGCCGGCGTTTTGAAAATTTGGGCCAAGTGCCAAGAAATCGCTTCGCCTTCTCGGTCTTCGTCAGTCGCAAACAGTATCGTCCCGGCTTTTTCGGCCAAGTCTTTTAGATGGCTGACTTGTTTTTTGGCTTTGACGGGTATGACGTACTGGGGCTCAAAGTTATTTTCCACGTCAACTCCCAGTTTGCTCTTAGGCAAGTCACGGACATGACCAAAAGAAGACTCGACTTTGTAGTCCGATCCCAAAAATTTGGAAATGGTTTTAGCTTTTGTCGGTGACTCAACAATGACCAAGTTTTTCATGATAAAGATATAGTATCAATTTTTATTAAGGAATTATTTTCTAAATAATAATTTTGATAACTGGACCAAAGGTACTCATCTAAATTACTGACGACATTATGCTTCAAGGAATTTTTATGGATATAATCTAGTTTTTCCTGAAAATCTTTATCATTTCTAATTAGGTGATCATAAAATGATTTCTGCCATATTGGATGCTCTCTGATTCTCTGGCGTTTTGCGCCGACCCATGAAGGGTCGGCTACGCGTTTATTTACATTATCATCTCGCGTAGCGGAACCTTTATGGTTCCGCACCGTCAAATATCTATAAGCAAAACCGCCCTTAATTCTATGAATTATTTCTGAAATCGTCATCCTCTCACTGGGTTGAATCAGCAAATGAACGTGATCCGGCATCACAACATAACCAAACAACTGAAATTTATATTTACCTCTGTATCCTTCTAAAACCTTAAGGAACAATAAACAATTTTTCTTTTCACTAAAAACCTTTTTGTTGTTGAACGTTTTGCTGGTAACAAAATAAATTTGATTTTCCAAATGGAATCGGCGCGACATAACTTGAACGTTTATTAGATTTTTCTTTGCTCCAAAATTTTAATTTCGCTGCGCCAATATTTTCTTAGCTCACCGGCCAGATAAAAAGAACCGGTGATTAGGATCAAATCCTGTTTTTTAGCCGAGCGCAGGGCTAAACCCAGTGCCATGAATGGGTCTAAAAATATTTTCACTTTTTTACTTTTAAGTGGCAGTTTCAATTTTTTAGCCAGCTTGAGCGGCGGATAAGCCCGGTGTGGTCCCCAGGGATAGCGGGTGATATAAAGGTAGTCGGCTTGGTCTTTAATTTTTTTGAAAACCTGGCTGGGACTTCTTTCGTTAGTTAGGGCAATAATAAGATATAATTTTTTATATGTCAAATTTTCCAGGTTTTTAACAACGGTTGCCATCTTTGATTCGTTGTGGGCGCCGTCTAAAATTACCATGGGGTTTTTTTGGATAATTTCAAAGCGGCAAGACATCCTGGTCTTTTTTAGTCCTGGCTGAATTTGATTTAGTTTTACGGCTAAATATAGAGCCACGGCCGTGACTATTGCTGTATTTTCACTTTGATAATCTTGTTTAAATTTCGGCGGAACAATGTTTAAAATGGCTTTATTTTTTTGGCAGTATTTTTTAAAAACATTTAAAACTTTTGGGTGGTTTACGCCATTAACAAAAACCATGGCCTTTGGCTTGATAATGCCGGCTTTTTCGGCGGCAATCTTAGTTAGGCTATTGCCTAGCAGATCAACGTGATCCAAGCCAATTTTGTTAATAATTGTAACTTTTGGCGTTGGGATGATATTAGTGGCATCAAGCCGGCCGCCCAGGCCAACTTCGAGAATAGCGTAGTCAACTTTTTGTTCGACAAAATACAAAAAAGCGATGGCGGTGCAGATCTCAAAATAGCTGGGCCGGCCATAAGGTGAGTTCAGGTAGCATTGATCAACCGCCGGCTGAACTTGATTGACTAATCGGGCAAAGTCATTGGGGTCAATCAATTGATCGCCGATTTGGTATTTTTCAATGGTGGTCGTCGGGTAGGGAGAAGTGTATTGGCCGACTTTGTAGCCGGCTTGAGTTAAAACCGACCGCAGCATGTTGACCACACTGCCTTTGCCTGAAGTGCCGGCGACATGAATGCATTTTAGTTTTTTTTGGGGATCGCCGAGCCGATGGCTGAGATATTGCATCCGTTTAATAAAAATTCCTCGGCCTTTTTTAGTAATCAAGTAATCAGGCTGAGGCAGTCGGTTGATACTTTCTAAGTATCTGACCGCCTGGAAGTAATTTTCAAATTTTTTTTTCATGTTTTGTTTCTTCTCTTCTCACAAAATTTTAACGTAATTCTGGTTGCCTAAATTTTTTATTAAACCTTTCATTTCTAGGACCGAAAGAGTGGCATTAACAACACTAATTTCCATTCTACTAGATTCAATCAGCTTGTCAATCTGAATTGGCTGAGTGGTGATTAAATAAAACAAAGTTTTTTCTGCCGCGGTTTCTAAATCAGTCTCAGCTGGTTTATCTAATTGTTTAATCACTGTTAAATTTAGCGTTTCAAAAATATCGTTAGCGTCAGTGACTGGTCGAGCGCCGAGTTTGATTAAATTATTGGTGCCAACACAATTCGGCTCGTAAATACTGCCGGGTACGGCAAAGACTTCGCGGTTTTGTTCCAAGGCGCAACGGGCGGTGATTAAAGCCCCGCTTTTAGCTGCGGCTTCAACAATTAAAACACCCAGGCTCAAGCCGGCAATCACCCGGTTACGACGAGGAAAATTGAATTTTTGCGGCCTGGTCCCTAAGGGAAATTCGGAAATTAGCGCCCCGCCGCTGGCGATAATTTCTTCAGCCAGCCGATAGTTAGTTGAAGGCATAATCACGTCAATACCCGAACCTAAAACCGCCAGAGTTTTGCCTCGGTTCTCCAAGGCGGTTTGGTGAGCCAAGGCGTCAACGCCCAGCGCCAAGCCGGAGATGATAGTGAGTTTAGCCAAAGCCAGGTCAGCGACTAAAGTTTGGGTGGCTTGCTGGCCGTAGCTAGACATTTTTCGACTGCCGACAACGGCTAGGGGTAAATCGTTATTTAAATCCAGTTGGCCGCGGTAATAAAGGAGCGGCGGCGGATCATAAATTTCGGCCAAAAGTTTGGGGTAGTTGGGGTCAAGAATCGTCATGATTTTCGCGCCGGATTTTTCCACTTTTTCCCATTCCTGGTCGGGATTGATTACTGATCTTTGGTCAATGATAAAATCAACTATCTTTTGTTCCAAACCCGCCTTGATTAATTCCATTGGGCTGGCCTGCCAGGCGGTTTTTAGATCAGAAAAATAAGCTAACATTGCCTGCCAGCGCCTGGGGCCGATCATCGCCAGCTGGTTAAAAGCCAGCCAGTATTTCAGCTCCTGATTTTTTAGTGAATTTGGCATATTTTTACCTTGGTTTAAGCTTAGGCCGGGGAGGGGTTGACATTTTGTCCTGCTTGTGCTAAGCTAATGTATTCCTTAAATTAATAACTTTCGGCAGTCTGTTTGCCAGCGGTGAACGCAAACCATCCCTCCTAGGTTTGCTACTAGCCACAAGTTAAGGTGATTACTGTTTTCAGTCTTCTCCTTACGCTGGCAGGCAGGCTCCTGGAAGTTATTTTTGTTTTATCATGGAGCATAGAACATGGGTCATGGAACTCCATGATTTTAATAATAAAAAAGCCCGTCTAAAACGCGCTACGTTGACTTTTTGCTTATTCGCTTGTCTCGCTTGATTGACTGGCCGGCTAGTTGTATTGATTCATGGCCTCAGCCACCCGGCCGGCTAAAACTAGGTTAGCCGCCTCACTAGCGGCCTGGATAGTTTTTTTCACAATTACTTTAGCCTCTTTATCAATTCTTTGCAAGACGTAGTCTTCGGTCGGAATTCGGCCCTGCTTTTCGGATTTAATACCCAGCCGAAGACGGTAGAATTTTTGACTGCCTAATTCATTAATGATTGATTGGACGCCCTTGTGGCCGGCCGCCGTGGCGTCATAAGATATTCTGACTTTACCTAAAGGGATGTCAATGTCATCATGAATAACTAGAATATCCTCCGGCTTGATTTTGTAAAAATTCACCAAAGCCTTTACCGTCTGGCCGGAATTATTCATGTAGGTCTGGGGTTGAGCCAAAATTATTTTTTGCTCGCCGGTATTCTGAGTCACTGTCGCCTGGAATTTTTTTTCCAGTTTAAATTCGGCCAATTTATTTTGTTTTTGGATCTCGGTCACAGCCAAAAAACCCAGGTTGTGCCAGGTAGCTTCGTATTTTTTATCCGGATTGCCTAAGCCAATAACAAGCTTCATAATTTTTTCTTTTTTAGTTTGCTGATTCTTATTTCAATTGGCGTGCCCAAAAAACCGAAATTTTTCCGAATTTGATTTTCCAAAAACCGCAGGTAAGAAAAATGAATCGTATCGTCCAGGCCGATCGTCAGTTTAAATTCCGGCGGCCGAATTCGGGTTTGCTCCAGGCTGTAGATAAAAGGATGTTTGGCGGTTTTAGCCTGGACTGGCAAATGATGCCTGATCGCCGATTTTAAAACCTGATTCAAAATTTTGTCTTCAATTCTTTTGTTTCTTTCCCGATTAATCTCTAAAATTAAGTCCATAATTTTATCAATGTTGCGGCCGGTTTTAGCTGAAACAAACAAGAGGGGAGCAAAACTTAGAAAGGGGAGAGAGGCCTGGTAATAATCTTTCATTTTTTTATCAATGTTTGGGTCTTTACCTTCAAGTAAGTCCCATTTGTTGGCCAAAACAATAATTGAAACCCGCGAATCTTTCAGCAGGCCGGCCAGCCGGTTATCCTGGCTGGTTAATTTTTTATCCGCTTCGGTTAAAAATAAAACCAAATCGGCTTTTTTGATAGTGGCAACAGTTCTGGCGTTGGCGATTTTTTCAATGCCGGTGTCGGTCCCGGCTTTCCGGCGCAGGCCGGCGGTGTCAATCAGAACAATTTTTTGGTCCTGGTAATATAACTCAATCTCCTGGGGATCGCGGGTCGTCTGGGGCACTTTGGAGACAATCACCCGGTCTTCACCTACAATTTTATTCAGCAGTAAAGATTTGCCGGCATTCGGTTTGCCGATTAAAGCGATTTTGATCGGCGGCGGCAAGGGAGTGGTTTTGGGTCGACCGGGCTGACCGGGGATTTTAGCGGTAATGACATCAAGCAGGTCACCGCTGCCGCTGCCGTTAGCGGCTGAAACCGCCAAAGGCTGGCCCAGACTCAACTGGAAAAATTCGCTGGTTTGATCGCGCCACCGTTGGCTGTCAATTTTGTTGCAGACTAAAAGTATCGGCAAGTTTAATTTTTTTAAAACCAATGCCAGCTCTCGGTCTTCAGGCAAAAGTCCGGCTTGGCCGTCAACGACCAGTAAGACTAAATCCGCTTTAGCCAAAGCCTTTTTTGTCTGGTGGATAATGGCCGATTCAATTTCTTCGACCGCCTTAATTTTATTCGCGATTTTTTTGGAAACTAACGCCTGAATGCTGTGTTTTAAGTTGGCGGTGTTAACGCCGCCGGTATCAATCAGGTTAAAAGTTTTTTTTCGCCAGCTGACTTGTCCAATGTTGTAATCGCGAGTGGTACCGGCCAGCGCCGAAACTATGGCTTTGTTTCTTTCGGTCAAACGGTTAAAGAGGCTGGATTTGCCCACGTTAATCCGGCCGACAATCACTACGGTTGGTCGGATTTTTTTTCGGTTTAAGGCTGGTCGCGGCGCAGTGGGGCTCATAAATCTTTTTGGTCCTGGCCAAGAATAATTAAAATGTCGGTTTTGGCGTTAACCGCCGGGGAGCTGGTCGCCTTGACCCATTCCGGCAAACCGGGAGCGATTTGAGCTTTGATTAGCCCAGCGATATTTTTAATCGTTTCGTCCGGTTCCGCTGTCTCGTTTTTATTATAGATTACAGTTTGCTGGTAGTCTTGCGTTGGTGCGTTTTTGACGCTGATAACCTGATAGCCGAGGCTTTGGAGGTAGAGGGAAGTTTGATAGGCGAGGCCGGGAATTTTAGTGCCATTTTGGATCTCAATTTTTTTCGGTTGTTTTTTAGCAATCAGCTCCGGGTCAAAAATATTCTGGACGATATTTTGGACTTCGGAAAAATTTCCGGCCTTGGGTTCAAGGACAAAAGCGCCATCGGCGGTAATGGTGGAATAAAGCGGACTGTCGGGGCTGTCATCAAAAACGCGATGAATGATATTTTGTTGATCAATATCTTGACCCAGCTTAAAAAGTCTCATGATTTCCCAAAACTCAAAATCAGTGGCCAGGTGGGCGCTGACCGCATCCATCAGCTTACTGATCCGGTAAGGATTAATCAAGGTGCCAAACGATAAAATTTTTTCTTTGGTGGCCAAAAGGACTTTTTGTTGCCTTTGGCTGCGAGCAAAATCAGAACCTTCAATGCCCCTGGCCTGGCGGGACCGGACGTATTTTAAAGCGAATTCCCCGTCAAATTTATGAACACCCTTTTCAATATAAAGATGTTCGTAGCGTTCGGAAGTGGTGGCATTCTCCTTGCCCTTAACCGGGTAGTGCTCGTCGTCCAAAATATTATCGACATTAATTGTCACCCCGCCCAATGTATCAATGATTTTGACAAAACCAGCGAAGTCAAGCCGGACGTAGTAATGAATGGGCAAGCCAAAAGTTTGGCTGATGACGGTTTTGGCCAAGACGCCGCCCTGGCCCGGCTGGCTGCTTTCGCCAAAAGCGTTGGCGTGGTTAACTTTTCGCCAGCCATAGTCGGGGATCAATACTAGTAGATCCCGGGGAATAGAAATTAAAGCTACCTTTTTTTTCTCCGGGTCAAAACTAGCAATAATAATTGTGTCAGTCAGATATGGTCCGTCGTGATCCGGGCCGCCAATGCCCAACAACAAGATATTAATCCGGCCGTCTTTTTCACCGGCCAATTCTTTATCTTCGCTGCCAATCAGGTGTTTGATTTGGCCCCAAAGCCCGATATTGCCAAAAGTCTTGGCCAGATCTTCGCCCGAGGAGATGATGCTGCTGCCAAACACCGCGGCCGAAAGTAGCAAAACGATAACTAACGAGATGATGATTCTGCCTACCTTAAAGGCTTTGCTTTTTGGCGCTTTGACAATTTTATCTTTTTCGTCTAAAAAATCAATTTCTGTCCTCATGATTGATAATTATTCTTCTTAGTCTTTATTGCCGAACGTAGCGAGTACCCCGCCGTTTCTGTCTAACTATTGATAAACAGAAACGGCGGGGTCGAGCGAGTGAGGCAAGAAGAGTATTCCGCCCCGCAATTGCGGGGCGGAGACAAAGATGCGAGTGTTAGCGAGCATCTTTGTGAGTTCAGAGTGCTCCGTCGCCAGAGCTTAGGACTATCTTAGCTTTGGAGCGTCGGCGACTTGCTCTGGAGTTGATACTCTTCACCTATTTTGCCATAAAGATTCTAAAAAATCAATCTTGCCTCATTAGTCATTGCCGTTATCGGCTTGGTACAAAATTGGTTTTTTCGGTCTTAGCTCAGTTTTCAAGCATTAAGACGCCGGGGGTTTACTTGCCACAACCTTTTGTGTTATAATCCCTGAGTAATTTTACCGAAATCCTTGCTTTGCCGGCTGTCTTGGTGGTGATCCTGGTCTGATTTTGTCCGGTTAAATTTGGACAATTAGCTCCCCGTTATCCCGCCGTGCGGGATAACGGGGCAGGCAGTTTCCGCCAGA
>Ga0155034_127_pt1 | contig 28496 bp, 28 predicted proteins | sample RifCSPhighO2_01_FD_106002 | JGI IMG/M metagenome (GOLD analysis project Ga0155034, IMG submission 106002) | Candidatus Buchananbacteria bacterium RIFCSPHIGHO2_01_FULL_44_11 | reverse complement strand
CACTGACTGACTTAAGGTAGTGAAGGTTTTTTCTGTACTCGTTGCCAAATTACCGCTGCTGTCAGCTGACTTAGCAACATAGTAGTAAGTCGTGCTGGCATTTAGGCCGGTTAAACTCAGAGAATGAGCAGAAAACATGGCACTGCTAGTAACTGTCTGTGAAGTAGTGGCTGTCGTCAAACTTTGATCGGCATAAACCACAACGCTGTTTGACGCTTCATTGGTGTTCCAGTTAATGACCGCCGAGTGAATGGCCGGTGTGGCGGTTAAGTTACTGATTACCGGCGCGACGGTGTCAGTGGTTGTGGCTGACTTAGTGGTGAAGGTTTTTTCTACACTTTTAGCGGTGTTACCGTCTTCATCAGTTGATTCCACTTGATAGTAATACGTTGTGGCTGGCGTTAAGCCCTCTAGCAGGAAATTATGGAACTTAGTTAAAGACGTATTATTGACGGTTTGATTAGTGGAAGTGGCGCCGGCTAGATGAGCGGTATTGTAAGTCACTTTGCCGGTGCTTTTTTCGTCAGTAAACCAGGTAATCGCCGCCGTACTAGTACTGGTTGTGGCGTTGACCGAGAAGATATCTAGATCATTTCTGTCCTCGTCTTCGTCTTCATCTTCATCCTCATCGTCATCATGCTTATCCCGGGCGCAATCTCGGGCCGAGATGGCTGGCGTGGCCGGACCTTTGCGGCCAATTTTTACCGCCGGAACTGCTGGAATCGCTCGGCACTTGTCAGTATCTGAACCGCGTTTAAGGTGACCAAGTTTAAGACCCTTGTCATGGCTAATTGACGGGCTAGAGGCAATTTCGTCGTCAGGGCTGTAATCGCTAATCAAACTGACGGGTAAACCCAAAAAATAACTGCCAAAGAAAGAAACCGGTACGTCATCTATCAGCTGATTCCAGTCTTCACCGTAGAGAGCGCGGGCCAGCGCTTCGGTTTTAATCCAGCGTAATACGCCTTTGTGGCCGACGGCGTAAACTTTCGGGTCGGTTTGAATTTTAACCAGCATAATGCCTGGCCGGTACCAGACAATGCCGCCGAGCGGTATCTGGGCCAATTCGGCGTCGGTTAAGACATTAATGTCGCTAAAGCTGATAAACCAACTCTCGTACACTCTTTGGTTGGGAAAGGCATAACGCTTGCCGTCGGTGGCGTAGTAATAAACCGTGGACTCAGTTGTGCCTTTGATTAAAGTATCAGCTTGCAGAGTGGCGGCGCTAACCGGTGGGGGGAATGTGATGGTCGTGGCTAACATAGCTAGGCCGAAGATGGCATAAATTATTTTTCTCATATTGTTAGATTAATTATTAAGTTCTTCACGTGGGGAAAAGTCTAGAGATTGATCGGAAAGATCTTGACTTTCGGTCCGATCCCCGTCTTCTTGGTTCTCAGAATCCTCCGGTTGGTCAATTTGGTCTTCCTCTCTTTGTTCCCCGTTATTATTTTGGTTTAGTTCTTCTGCTCTCTGTTCGTCTGATTCATCTTTTGTCTCGTCCTCTCTTTCACGGTCCAGTCTGAACTTTTCTCTTAGCCTTTTTTCTGAGCGGTCAATACGGTTTCTTACCTCTTGGTTTTTTTCGTCGTCATCATCTGGTATGTCTTGTTTTATTTTTTCTAAATCATCGATATAGTCTTGGGTTTGGTTGGATAACTGATCAACCATGGCTCTGACCGCTTCGGCTGTATCACGGTTGCCGGATTTTTCCAGTTCAATTTTAGCATTTTCTAAATAATCCAAAGCGCCGATCAAAGTCTGATGAGTTCTTTCCAGTGATTGAGTCGGTTTTGACTGGGACTTTATTATTGTTGTCTGAGTGCTTGTTGCTTCAGTGGTGGTGGCCAAAATCGAAGCGGCGGGTAGAACGTCGTTTTTTAACTCAACGGTTGGTTGAGGAACAGGTTTGGTATCCTTATTTAAAACTTCTTTCACTTCTTTCATTCTTTCTTGCGAGAATTGTAAAGACAGCTTGGCTTTTTTTTCAGGATTGAAAGTCAGATTCAATTGCAAATTTTCATAGGCCAGTTCCACCGGAAACATCAAGTCCCCGGGCTTGGCTTGAGCCGCTATCGTTGCCGTGCCGAAAAAAGCAATAATTAATAGACTGGTAACAGTCAAAGGAATATAAACCAGACGCGAAAAAAATTTTGGCCGGGGTAGCATAGTCTCTTGTTCGGTCACTTTAATTGTTCGGTAAATTCCTTGCCAAAGCCGATCGGTTTCTAGCTCCGACAGGGGTTGGGTCTGAATCTTCAGTTTGTCGTTCAGGTCGTTTTTCATAATTGTCCCAGAATTTCTTTTAATTTTTGAACGGCGCGGTAGTGCCAGACTTTGACGGTTGATTCTCTGACGCCGATGATAACGCCAATCTCTTCATAAGTTAGGCCACTCCAATAATGCAAACGCAAAACCTCCTGATACGGTTCCCGGAGCCGTTTAATGCCGGTGACCACATCGTGGTATTGGTTAAAATTTGATTGATATTGAGTCTGCGTTTCCATATTTTTTTGATTCGGCCGGAGTGCGATGTCGTGTTTATGCCGGCGGTAATATTTAATCAGTCGTCGTCGGCTGATTAAAAAAATAAAACCGTAGAATTGTCCGAGCGAGCGATATTGGAATTTAGGTAAGGCTTTCCAGATTTCAATAAAAATTTCTTGAGTGATATCCAGGGCGTCTTCACGGTTATTAGTCCGCGATACGGTATATTGAAAAATTCGTTCTTTGACCGCATCAAAAACATAGCGGAAAGAGTCAGGTTCTCCGTTCAAGCAGGCTTTGATTTGATTTTCCAGCTCTGGATTTGGTTCTGGTACCATACCCTCTAACTATTAAATGCCGTCAAAAAGCCAAAAGGTTACAGCGATTTCTGTTTTTTGGTTTAATTTAGCTTAATTTAGCGATTTTTCTGGTTTTTTTGAGCGAGGTCGTAAGTGTTTTTAAGTAGCATTACCACGGTCAGTGGTCCAATGCCGCCGGGTACGGGTGTTAAATAACTGGCCACCTGACTGACAGAGGGGTCAACGTCGCCGACCCAGTGGTTTTTATCCATCAGGTTAGTGCCGGCATCAATAACGATAGCGTCTTTTTTAATCATTGATTTTTTAATCAGGTATTTTTTGCCGGCCACGCTAATGACAATATCGGCGGTTTTGAGTTTTTCGGTCAGTTCTTTATCGTCTGGCTTAATAATTGTGACGTCTAAGCCGTCTTTTTTTAAGGCTTGGGCTAGCGGACTGCTGAAAATCGGATTTTTGGAAACAATAATGGTTTTATTGTCCTTAAGATTTTTTTGAGGAAACATCAGTGCCAGCCTGATCGCGCCAATCAGCGGTGAATTTGGCTCGGCGTTATCTGGGTGAAAGCCGTCAACATCTTTTTTGGGGTCAATGCGGTTGATGATTTTTTGGGTGTTAAATTTTTTTGGCAGGGGCAATTGAACAATGATGCCGTCTATTTCTTCGTCTTTATTCAACCAGTCAATCATTTTTAAAATTTCGGCTTGCGTGATTTGAGGATAAAAATCTTTTTTGCCGCAAAGGTATTCATGGAACGTGATGCCCACCTTAAGGCAAGCTTTCTTTTTATTTTTGACAAACAAGGTGGAAGCGGCATTGTCACCAATTAAAACAGTCGCCAGGCCCGGTGCCTTGGCGAGATGACTGACTTTAGCCTTAAGTTCCAGAATGATTTTTTCGGCCAGCAATTTGCCGTCAATAATTTGAGCGGTTGGCGGTTTCATTTTTTTGCAAAATTAGGGTAGAGGAAATTTTTTGGCCAGCCTGGCGACTGACCGACGAATAGTTTTTAATTCATCGTCGTCTAAGACCGCTTGACGGAAGTTTTTAATTGCCTGGTTTTTTTCGTCTTTAGCCTCGGGGAAATCAAAGCGGCAGCTTTTTTTCAAAACCGTGGCGATCAGTTTGCCGATCAAAGTCATTTCTACTTCTTTCATACCCCGAGTGGTTAAAGCCGGCGTGCCCAGCCTGAGGCCGCTGGGGTAAAAGGCCGAACTTGGGTCACTGGGAATCGTATTTTTATTAGCGGTGATGCCGGCGAGTTCCAGACCTTCTTGGGCAAATAAACCCTTGCCCGGGCCAAAAGGCGTTAAGTCAATTAGAATCAAATGATTATCCGTGCCGCCAGACACCAGCTTAATCCCTTCGGCTAAGAGTGAACTGGCTAAAGCCTTGGCGTTTTTAACAATTTGGTCGGCATAAATTTTGAATTCCGGTCTCATCGCTTCGGCTAAGGCGACGGCAATTGCGGCGGTCTGGTGATTGTGCGGCCCGCCTTGAAGTCCGGGAAAGACGGCTTTATCAATTTTTTCCGCCAGCTCCGGATCTTTTTTTAAGCCTTTTTTTGTCACCATAATCATGGCACCGCGCGGTCCGCGCAGGGTTTTGTGGGTGGTGGTGGTAATAATATGAACAAAAGGTTCCGGACTGGTATGAGCCCCGCCGGCCACTAAACCCGCCACATGAGCAATGTCAGCGGCTAAGTAAGCGCCAACTTCATCGGCAATTTCTCCCATTGCTTTAAACGGCAATTCTCGGGCATAGGCCGTGGCCCCGCACCAAATCAATTTTGGCTTATGGGTTAAAGCTAATTTTCTGATTTCTTCCAAGTCCAGGTAGCCGTCGGTTTTTACCGGGTATTGGACGCTTTGGTAAAACCGGCCGGAAAAATTTACGCCCCAGCCGTGAGTCAAGTGGCCGCCGGCAAATAAATGCTGGCCCATTACCACTTCCCCAGGTTCCAAGACGGCAAAATAAACCGCTTGGTTAGCCGGACTGCCGGAATAGGGTTGAACGTTAGCATAGGGCACGCCAAATAATTTTTTCGCCCGTTCCTGGGCCAAAATTTCCACCTGGTCAATAAATTGATTACCGCCGTAGTATCTTTTTTTGGGGTAGCCTTCAGAGTATTTGTCAGTCAAAACTGAACCCAGGGCCGCCCGCACCGCCGGGCTGGAATGGTTTTCCGAAGGAATCATTTCCAGACCGGTTGCCTGTCTTGCCCTTTCTTTTTCTATCAATTCGGCAATTTCCGGATCATGTTTTTTTAATGTTTTGTCTAGCATAGATTGAGTGTTAATATAGGTAGATTAATCTTAACAAAAATATGAAAAATAATAAAACCGCCAGAAAAACAAAAAATATTTGGCGGCTAGACAATTCTTATTTAAACTCTAAAGATTCATAAATCATATCACTTGCCGTAAACTTCTTCCCGGCTGATGTTAAGGCCTTTCCACCAAACGGTGGTGAAATTATCCATAACTTTGATTTGCGCCAGTAGTTTTTTGGCGGACTTAGTTTTTAAAGACTGGCTGACGTTTTGAACCCAAGTTTCCAAATTTTGGTAACCTTGTTCGGAATAAATTTTAGCCTGGAGAGCGGCCTCAAGCCAGTCGGCGTCTTTAGCCACAATGCCTTCCGGGCTAGAGTGATTTTCACATTGATCATAAAGATCAATAATTTTAGTTCTAATTGCCGGCGGTAAAAAATCCATTTGGTCGGTTAAGGCCTGATGTTCCGCTTTGTCCTTATCAATATAGCGAGCGGCGACTTTATGCTGGTCCGTGGTCCGGACTTCGCCGTTGTCGTGGAAAATCACCATCGTGGCGCAGGTTTTGCCGTCCAGGCCTTCCAGTTCGCCGATAATATAAGCCAACTGGGCAGCGATAGTAATGTGATCGGCCAGTGAATCGGGATGTTCCACGCCGGCCAGCCGAAAGCCTTCATGCCGGTTTCTTTTCAGCATATAAATTTCCGAAACAAACTTAACGATTTTTTCCCAGTCAATGTCTGGCATCGGTTTTATATTCTTCAATTATTGTTTTAACGTTTTGGTGGCAGTCTTCCGGCAAATTATTAATATCCAGCCAGGCGTATTCTTTGATGTAAGTGGCTGGTTTAATTTCTTCACTGGTCAATTCGGCCAAGTAATGAATCAGAATTATTACCTCGTCTTTTTGCCAGACCACCATTGGCTTAAGGGGTTTAATAATTTTTATTTTCAGCCCCAATTCTTCCGTTGCTTTTTTAACCGCCCAGGCATCCAGGTCGCCTTCAGCGGCGGTAATGTCGCCGCCGGGGAATTTCCACAAATCGGTTTCGCCGTGTTTATTCAGTAAAACTTTGCCGGCCTTAATAATCACCGGGCCGGCGGCAATGACCACGTTATTGAAATGGTGATTCTGGGTCATAATAGTTTCTTAAGCCATTATAGTTTTTTAATTGGGGCCAGTCAATATATCAAAGATATTAACTGTCATTGCGACCCCGCTAAAGCGGGGGAAGCAATCTCGTTAACTTTAGAGATTGCTTCGTCGTCTCAACGTAAGGCCACCACTCCTCGCAATGACACGATGGATTTTTTGTTTTACCCCTAACATTGCATTTTGACTCAAGACCGATTATTATAAAATAAGATAATTAAGTTGGCTAAGAAAAAATAACCAAACCCTTAATTATCTTCAATTAAGCGGTTCATTCCAACTTAAGGAAAGGAGGTTAAGGCCATGATGTCACCCGGAGTCCAGGTTTCAGATCTCACGCCGGGCATAATCGTTCGTCATCATCAGACCGGTGAAGACGGCATGGTTTTGCCGGCCAGCGGCAGCCAAAAACGGCCGGATATTTTTGGCCAAAGCGTTCTGGTAGTGACCGGCGCTTTTAATCAAGCTCGGCCTCGTCGCTGTGTTCTTTGGTCTATTTCAGACCTGGCCGCCGTCATTGATGGCCAATCAAGACTGCTCAGCCGAGCCGACCTGAGGCCGGGCATGGATGTCAGGAATCTGGCCAGCGGCAAAGTTGGCACTCTGCTCCCAGATCCCAAAAGGCCTGATCGGCTGGCTTCCGCCGACCGAGAGTTTGTCCAAGTGCTGACGTTTACCAGCAGCGCTCAACGGCGAGTTACTTGTTGGAACCTTTACAACCTTGAAACCGTTTGAAACGGCTTCATATCCAAAGCGCATGAAAAGGAGATTATAACCATGCCGCACGCCAATATAGGAGTAGATGCTTCGGCTCTTAAGCCGGGCATGATGGTTCACAATACCGCCAACGGCGAATACGGAATGGTCCTGCCTCGGTCAGACGACCTCGATCGGCCGCAACTGTTCCTCCGGGATCACTTCGCCCAGGTAGTCACCGGCATTCACGGCCAAGGTAAAGGCCGCCGTGTCTGCGCCTGGTCGTTGGCCTTTATGGTGATTCTGGATCAGGAATCACATCTGCTCCGCCGCCAAAATCTCAAGCCTGGCGCCCGAGTCGTCAACCTGGTCAGCGGCCGCACCGGCCAGCTTTTGGCCGACCCTCGTCATAACGATCAGTTGTATGAGGTGATCGACAGTTGCGTAATGGTTCACACCCAAGATGCTACCACTCGTCGTACCAGACGGGCCAATTGGCGACTTTACAACCTCATCGCCGCCTAATCAGCCGCCCTTTCTCCGGCTGGATAAAAATCAAATTGCTTTGTTCCTTGCTTTCCCTGCCCCCCGCTTTTCTAGCGGGATTTTTTTATTTTTATGTCCTCAAAAGAATCCCCCTCTTAATTTAAGAGGGGGATTCTAGGTATGTCTTCGTGGTTTTTAATGAGAGTAAGCGGGGGAGTTATCAAAGCCAGGATAACTCCCTCCCTGCCTGCCGAAGCTCAAGAATGTCTCAGGATTCGGCGCAGGCAGGCGTCTCCCTCTTACACTAAGAGGGAAAGAATACTTTGAAACTCACTGGCGAGTTCGGGCTCTGCGCCAGAGGCGCATCTCAGCCAGAGGCTGATCTGCCTTTGGCACGACGCCTTTGGCGGAAGTTGCCGTCCCTAAACCCCCTTCCGGTCCTATTTTGATTAAAGCGCTAATTTTACTTGTATATTGCTGGCCTAGTCGGCAGCAGGCGTTAAGCTGACAGCAGCTCATTAAGCCAATTTTTTTGTCAGGTAAGTACCTTCAAGCTTATAGCCGAGTTTGCGGTAATAATTTCTGACGCCGATGCCGGAAATAACGGCAATTTTTTTGTAACCATTTTTTTGGGACAGCTCTTCGGCCGTCAGCATTAAGCTTGAGCCAAAACCGCGATGCTGAGTTCTCTTGTTTTTATTTAAACCCTTGTCTAAAGACCCGACCGGAATCATCTGGCCATAAACGTGGAGTTCGCGGACCAAGGCGGCGTTTTTAAGTTCAGGAAAAATATTATTTTGCGGTCGATCATTAAAGCGCAGGCGCAAGAAGGCATAAACTTTTTTTTGGTCCGGACTTTCAAAACTGAAAAAATGTTCGGTGCCGGCCGAAGCCCGGTAAGTCCGACAAACCAATTTTGCTTGTTGAACTTTTTCTGCCTGGTCTCTGACTTCGCGGCAGTGCAGACATTGACAACTCCAGCCCTGCTGGTGGCTGAGTTCTTTTAAGTACTGGCGCAGGTTGGTGATTTTATTGCCGGCGACAATACTTTCCGCCGGAATGTCTCTGATTAAGCGGTTGATTCTGACGTAAGGCGGCACGATTTTTTTAATCGCTAAAAGTAAATTTAACAATTGCTTAGGTTCATAAGGCTTATATTTGCCCGATTTATACCATTGGTAAAGTTCCGCGTCTTCATTGACAATGCAAGGATAAATTTTAATCTGATCCGGCTGCAGCTCCGGGCCGCTAAAAACATATTTAAACATGGCCAAATCTTTTTTAGGCGTTGAACCGGGCAAATCGGGCATGTAATGATGGTCAACTTTTAGCCCAACTTCTTTGAGCATTTGTGTTGCCCTAACGGCGCCTTCCAGAGTATCGTCACGCTTGATTAATTCCAAGATTTTGTTGTCAGTATGCTGGACGCCAAGCTGAACCCGGGTGCAGCCCAGTCTTCTTAACCGTTTGATTTCTTGCGCATTAACATAGTCCGGTCGGGTTTCCAAAGTCAAACCAATAATTTTATATTTAGCGGTTTGGTTGAAATTTTGTTCCGCCTCTAGACTTTTTACTTTTCGCTTGGTTTTTTTGCCGTAAGTGTTAGCGGCATAAAAACACTGGGTGATAAACCAATTTTGATAGCTGAGCGGATAAAAAGACCAAGTGCCGCCTAAAACAATCAGCTCAATTTTATCGACTTCATGGCCGTTAGCTTCCAGGGCCTTAATCCGGTTAGTAACCATCAAACAAGGACTGAATTTATTTCTTAGCGCCCGCTGGGCCGCCGGTTCGTTGGCCAAATAACTTTTTGGCATCCGATAGTCAGTCGGGCAATAAACGCAACGGCCCGGACACGGAAAGGGTTTGGTTAAAACCGTAATAATTGAAACGCCGGATAAACTCCTGACCGCCCGTTTGACCAAAAGTTTTCTGAGTTTAGGGTTAGGTTTGATTTTTTTGGTCTTAACTAAAGTTTGGTAAGCGGTAATTAAAGCCGATTTCGCCGGGGTCGGTGAATTGAACTGGCCGGCAATTTTACGGACAGCCGCCGCCAAGGCCGCTGAATTTTTAGGCGGCGTTTTATTGATCGCTTGAACAATTTGTTGAAGTTGAGTATTATTCATATATTCTTTGCTACTTTTATAACTAAAAGTAGCAAAAAGTTTTGGGGGCGGTAATTTCCGCCAGAGGCGGACCAGCCTCTGGCTGGCGCCAACCATATTATACTTTTCTATTAGTATATCTCTGGTTTAATCCATCAACTCGCCTCGCATCAACTCGCTGGCGGACTTGGGCTCAGTTGCCGCCCCCAAGCCCCCTATCGGACTAAGTTTTTTGGTAATTTGATCCTGGACTTTTTGTCTCAAATATAACTAACGAATCATGAAACCAGAAACCGTGCAAAAAATCTTAGATAAAGTCAAAAGTGATTATAACACCATTGCGGTTGATTTTGACAAAAGCCGGCAGGAACTTTGGCCGGGTTCAATTGAGTTTAAAAAATACGTTCAGCCGGGTGATAATGTCCTGGATGCCGGCTGCGGTAATGGTAAATTACGGCTAATGTTTAAAGACGTTAAGGTTGATTATTTTGGCGTTGACATCAGCCAAAACCTTTTGACAATCGCTCAAAAAAATTCCCAGTTCGCTTTACCCAATCAGCAATTTTTTAACGCCGAAATTTTTCAGCTGCCCTTCGCCGATAATTTTTTTGATGTGATTTTTTGCATTGCGGTTTTCCATCACCTGCCTGGTTATGAGCTGCGGCTAAAAGCCTTGCGGGAATTTCAGCGTGTGTTGAAACCAGGCGGCGTATTAGTTATGAGTAATTGGAATCGCTGGCAAAGACAGTCAATCTATTATATCATCAAGTTTACCTTTCTAAAAATTTTTGGCAAAAGCGACCTGGATTTCAAAGATATTTTTTTGCCTTGGCAGGAGGGCAAAGTCAAACGTTATTACCATGCTTTTACCTTAGGTGAGCTGAAAAAATTGGTCATAAAATCCGATTTAAACTTAGTTGACCAGTACCTATCTTATTGGGATATTTCTTGCCGTCAAAAGGTTTGGCCTTTGGGTTACATCAAAGGGGCTAATATTGTCACCGTCGCCAAAAAATGATAAAATAAAGCTATATTTTAGATAATTAACCCTCTAAATTCTATGAGTTTTGCCAAAAAGTTTTTTGTTTTTTGTCTGGTGGCGGCATTTTTAGCTTTGCCTCTGGCGACTTTTGCCGGGGTTTTTGCCATCGATAACAAAGAAAATCAGTCAGTGACAGTCGCGGCTGACCAGATTATTGACGGTAATTTCATCAAAGCCGGTAACATCATTGACATTGAAGGCGCGGTTAAGGGGGACGTGATCGTCGCCGGTAACACGATTAGGATCAGCGGGCCGGTCAGCGGCGATGTCATTGCCGCGGGCAATTCAATCAAAATCAGCGGCCCGGTCAGTGGCAGCGTTCGGGTAGTTGGCTCAAACATCGAAGTCTCCGGTGAAGTAAAAAATAACATTTGGACGGCCGGCAGCAATGTCTTTATCGATAAAACGTCGACCGTCGGCTTGGACGTTTACGCCGCTGGCGCCAGCGTTGAAATTAAAGGCAAGGTTTCCGGCAATGTCTGGGCCGGTGCCGGCACCGTCGTTATTTCTAACGAAGTAGGCAAAAAAGTCACAGCTTCAGTTGACCGCGAAGGCCAAGTGATTTTAGAGACGGGGGCTAAAATTAATGGCGACTTGGTTTATCAAGCCGCTTCGGAAAAACAGCTGATTATAAAAGAAGGCGCGGTTGTGTCCGGCCAAACCATTAAAAAAGCCATTAAGAATTACAAAGTTGATACCGGCTTTTTGAGTCCGGCATTTTTCTTGTTCAAAACTATTTCTTTTTTCTCCTTCTTGATCTTAGGTTTGGTTTTGATCAGTTTAGTGCCGAAAAAACTTTTGGCCATGCATGCCGAAATGGTTAAACGGCCGGCCCAATCAATCGGTTGGGGCCTGGTCTATTTAATTATCACGCCCGTGGTCGTTGTCCTGCTGCTTTTTACGGTGATTGGCATTCCTTTGGCTTTAATTATTCTGCCGCTTTATCTGATTGGTTTGTGTTTGAGTAAAGTCATTGCCGGCTTGGCCATCGGGATATTATTAGTTGATCAATTAAGTCACAAAAAATACAGCGGTTCACTAATTGTGCCTTTAGCCGTTGGTCTATTGGTTTTAACCATTCTTTCCAGTTTGCCGATTGTCGGTTGGCTAGTTTGTCTATTGACAATGCTTTGGGCTTTGGGTGCCATGCTCCAAGTTAAAAAAGACACAATTGCGGAATGGCGTTAAAGCCTAAAAATTATTTATGCCCGATGTAACAAGACTTAAGGCTGTTGAAGCGTTAAAAGAAGAATTTTTTCGGGGGGTAGAAAATTCAACGCCAGAAGAGATTAAGCGTCAGCCAATCTTTGATTTAAGTCAGCCCGACGAAATCAGGCTTAACTTAACCAAAGCACTAGTTGAACACTACCAGCTCGACCGCTGGCTAGCTGATTATGAGAAAGAAGCCAAGGTTTCAACCAGCGGCGTGCGCGGTCCGCAAAACGTGACTTATTATTGGGATACTCGTTTTCCGCTCAATCAACTGGGTATCGCTTTGGCGACTTTAGCTAAAGCCGCAGTCTTTAAAGAAAATAATAAAAATAAAGAAATCCATAAAATTGTTTCTGGCGAAGTCAGGTACAACACCAAAGCTTACGTTGAATTAATTTCCCGGCTTCAGGCCGGTCAGGGGATCCATATCCATCAACCTTATAATAATGAGATGACCACCATCTGGCTGGCGTCTTTTTTGATTTTTATTCAGGATTTGGCCGGCGGCGAATATGTCACTTCCAGCCATGCCATTTCCAGCAAGACCTCAACTAAGGATTTAGACAGTCAGGGCAGTCAGTTTATGCCGGAGATGTCATTACTATTTGTCGAAAAAATCCGCGGCTTTTTGGAGCAAGCCAAAAACAGTAAAGACGGTTTTACCATTACCCTAGCGTCTAAAGATAATCCTTTGATTACCCAGGATTTTGATGGCCTTGATCTTTATGTTGAATATTTGCGTCGGGGCGTGGCCAGTGAAATAAACTTGGATTATATCAAACAAGCCGCTCAAGCCGGCATGAAAATAATTTTTGACACCGTTGGCGGCTGTATGCACAAAAATATGGTGCCAATTTGTCAGCGGCTGGGAATTTTAGACATTTACACCTGGCGCAATGCGGAGGCGGATCCATTTTTTCACGGCATCGGCAAAACTTGGCGCCAGAATCCTAGTACCGGCAAAAACGAATTTTTTGATCTTTCTTGCGACTCTACCCTGCTGCCGGTAGTAAAAACCATGGGCTATGAATATGACTTAAAAGGCGCTACTATTGGTCAGATTGTTTTAATCACCGATCCGGATGGCGACCGGCTGGTCGTCGGTCAGGTTGAGCCTGTGACCAAAGCCAAGAAATTGACGGAATTAGGCATTAACTACATTGGAATTGATGCTGAAAAAATTTTTGCCGTTTACGACCCGACTTATTCATTTTTAATGACCATGGATTTTTACGCCCAGCAGCTTAAAGCGGCCGGTCGCTGGGATAAACACTCCCGGGTATTAATCACGACCGCACCTTCCAGTAAAATGTGGAACGAATGGGCCAGTAGTGTTGGCGCCAAAGTCATCTCTTGTCCGGTTGGTTTTAAAGAAATTGCCAACGTGATGAAAAAAATCGAAAAACAACTTCGGAACAGTCCGAATAAAGAAGTGGTCTTAACTGATATTTTCGGTGCCGAAATAAACTTAGGTTTGAATCCCAGAATTGTTTTTGCCGGCGAAGAAAGTGGCGGGATGATTACCGGCCCCGAGGAATTGATTACCAGCCAGGGCGGTCGGCAGGCCATTGCCATGCGGGAAAAAAGCGCCGGTGAGGCTTCGTTTATCATTACCGCTTTGGCCGCTGATTTATTTTTAAAGAAAAAGTCTTTAACTGATTATCTGGAAGAAATTTTTGCCGCCAATAACATTGTCAGCCGCTATTATTTCCGCAACGACATTGTTTACTACAATGAAAGCGAAACCGACCCGGAAAAAATGCGGTCGGAAAAACTGGCCGGCGAAGTCCGGCGAGACAAAACTGACAAGTTTTTTCTTGGCCTAGCGCTGGCTTATAGAGAAGGCAAAATATCGTTGTCAGTGGTTAAAAATATTTTAGCCGAAGTTTTTCCGGATTTGGATTTTTCCGATCTGGAAAATATCGTTTTTGTCGGTGAAAGCACCCAGCTGCAGTTCAGTAATATTTTTGTCCAGGTCAGGCGCTCGGGCACTGACGCTAAAATGCGTGGCTATACCGGCGGAGCGGATAAAGCCCGCTGCCAAAAATATTTAGAGTGCCTCTTTGGCTATAACGGCGACTTGACACCTCAATATCAGCAAAATATTCCGGCGGATTTTTACGACAACATTTACGTCTTGACCAATAAACTGTATAAAGAATATTTGTATCAGGATCTATAATTAGAATGTCAAAAAGTAAAACTTCAAAAATTGCCAATTAATTATTAAGTAAAAACATATGGAATTCTTTTTTGGTCCTCTAGGTATTATCATTGTGGTAATTATTCTTACCGGGCTGAGGGTTGTTGACCAATACGAACGGGGTGTAGTTTTGACGCTGGGTAAATACACCGGTACCCGTCAGCCGGGTCTGACTTGGATTTTTGCTCTTTTGGGGATTCAAAAAATAATTAAAGTTGATCTTCGGGTTAGGACCGTGGATGTGCCCCAGCAGGAGGCGATCACCAAAGACAATGTGCCAGTCGGCGTTAACGCCGTGGTTTATTTTCAGATTGAAAAAGCCGAGGACGCGGTTTTAAAGATTCAAGATTACACTTTTGCCGTGGCCCAGTACGCCCAAGCCGCTTTGCGCGATACGATTGGCGGTGTTGAGCTGGACGCTCTTTTAGCCGAAAGAGACCGGATTGCCGAAGAAATCAAAAAAATCGTTGACGTTCAGACCGACGATTGGGGGATCAATGTTTCCGCCGTTAAGATGCAGGATATTGAACTGCCGGCGGACATGAAACGGGCCATGGCTAAACAGGCTGAAGCGGAGAGAGAAAGACGGGCAACGATTATTCGGGCCCAAGGTGAGCTCAAGGCTTCGGAAAACCTCCGGCTGGCGGCCGAAAATTTATCTGTGCCGGGAGCGATTTCTCTGCGGACTTTGCAGACGATCGAAAGCACCACGGTTAATCCGGCTAACACCATTGTTTTTGCTTTGCCAATCGAAGTTTTAGAGGGAATAAAAAGAGTGACCCAAGCGGTTCAGGGTGGCAAGAAAGAATAATTCTATAATTAGTGAGTAGTTAGCAGTAAGTAGCGAGTAAAAAATAATTTTATCTCTACAACCTACTACCTACAACCTACTACCTAAACTATGCCGCTTGATCGTAAAAAGCATTATCTTCAAGTTGCTTTAAACAGTACGCTGGAAGAAGCGCGCCAGATTATTGCCGCTTTGCCGTATTCTGATCGGATTTTAATTGAGGCTGGTACGCCGCTGATTAAGCGCTACGGCACGGAGGGCATCGAAAAACTGCGCTTATACTGGTCGCAAAAGTCTAATCCTTTGGCACCAGTAGTTGGAAAAAAGCTGTCCGGGGTAAAGACTGGTGGCTTACTGGACGTCTTAATGTTGCTACTGAATCCGGAGCTAAGTACACTTAGTCAAAAAAAACCGGTGGCCCTCAGTCAATCAAAAAACGCCATTGCCCCTTACATTGTCGCTGATTTAAAATGCATGGACCGGGGTGAGGCGGAAGTGACACTGGCCGCCCAGGCCGGCGCTTCGGCCGCGGTGGTTTTGGGTTCAGCGCCGATTGAAACCATTAACCGTTTTATCAGTCACTGTCAGAAATTAGGCATTGACGCCATGGTTGACATGATGGCAATTGACCAGCCGATAAAAATTTTACGGCGCTTAAAAAAAATGCCGGCCGTCGTGATTTTACACCGCGGCGTTGACGAAACCGCGGATAATAAAACCAAAACTTTGCCAATTCATCAGATTAATAAAGTCAAAGGCACGGCTAACGTTTTAATTGCGGTCGCCGGCGGCGATACGCCGCGAGATGTTCAAAGTGCGGTTTTTAACGGCGCGGATATCGTGGTCGTTTGGAAAGATTTTTACCAGGCCACTGATTCCACCGCCCAACTAGCGGAAAGTTTTCTTAAAAATATCAAGTAGTCTAGTGATTTTTAGTCTTAATTCGCATCATTCGTATAAATTCGCAAATTAGCATTATATTACTATGATTGGTATTTTCGACTCCGGCCTGGGCGGCCTAACAGTGACTAAAGAGGTATTGCGGCTTTTGCCGGAATACCAAATTTTGTATTTAGGCGATACGGCTCGGACGCCTTATGGCAACCGGTCTCAAGATTTGATTTATCAATTTACTCAACAGGCGGTTGATTATTTATTTAAACAAGGCTGTCAGCTAATCATTGTCGCCTGTAATACCTCATCAGCCGAGGCCTTGCGTCGGCTTCAGCAGGAATGGTTGCCGAACCACTACCCGGACCGCCGGATTTTGGGCGTGATCAGGCCGGTGGTGGAAGAAGCGGTTAAAATTTCCCGGTCCGGCCAAATTGGCGTCATTGGTACCCGCGGCACGGTTAACGCCGGCGCTTACGAGCGTGAAATTAAAGTTTTGTTGCCAAAAGCGACGGTAATTTCTTTTGCCTGTCCGCTTTTAGTGCCAATCGTCGAAGAAGGCTGGTCCAAGCGGCCAGAGACAAAAAAAATTCTGCGTTATTATTTGCGGCCGCTGAAAAACCGTAAAATTGACACTTTGATTTTGGGCTGCACCCATTATCCGATTTTATATCGGTCAATTAAACAAATCTGCGGTCGGCGGATTAAAGTCATAAATTCCGCTGAAATTGTGGCGCTTAAGCTTAAGGATTATTTAGCCCGTCATCTAGAAATCGAACGGCAATTGGAAAAAAATAATCAGCATCGGTTTTTAGTCACCGATTCAACTGAAGTCTTCAAAAAAAATGCCCAGCAGTGGCTGGGTCAAGAAATCAAACTCGAAAAAATAGTTTTAGAATAATTTTTTTTGGGAAAAAAATAAGCCTAGAGCAACAAGACCCTAGGCTTTTTGGCGTTCAAACCAATGGCTGGTTAATGTCAACAGGCGCTGGAGCCTGAGCCTCATGATTTCAGCAATGACTTCAATGTTGGCTTTTTTGGCTTGTTGGCGATAATAATAGCTGAGTTCATCTTGGATCGGTTCACCAATGACGACGATGATTGTTTTGCCGAACTTCGGCCAGGTACTGCCAATCGGCAAGACTTCTTCCACGCCTCTAATGGCTACAGGCAGTACAGTTGCCTTGGTTTGGTGGGCCAGTCGGGCGGCACCCGGTGTCCATCGGCAAAGCTGTCCTGATTTAGGTTGGCGGTTTCTGGTGCCTTCGGGAAAAATCATTACCCGGCCAGCCGTTAGTTGGCGGCTAATCTCCGGTAGCTTCGCCAGAAAATTGCCGCTACCTCGGGTAATCGGGATACAGCGCCACATCCGGCACGCCCTAGCCATCAGCCAATTTTTGAAGAAGTTTTTTTCTTCCGGCAAATGCCAGGGAACGAGGTATGGCTTGATGATGCAGCGCGGCCAGCAGCAGGCCATGACAATGAACCAGGAGTCAATCATCGTTAGGTGATTGGCGATGATCAGCAAGTTGCGGCAGTCGGGGATACGGTGGCGGCCGATAATTTTGGTTCGGTTAAACCAATGCATCAGCGGCCACGATATCAGGCCAGTCAGGATTAGCCAGAGATAACTCAGAATATTCCAGAGCATCGTTTTCCTCCTTTTTAAAGGTGCGGGGTTTAAGCCTCCTTTTGGTATAGGTAAATCTTGCTAGCTTTTTTATTTTTAGGATTAGTGCTGATGATTTTTATTGGCGGCCAGGTCGGCAATTTGAAACCATAGCAGACGATTTTAGCGCCCGGCTTTAATTCCTTTTTTAGTTTTTCTTCCACTTTGGGCATGACTGAATCAATCAAAAAACAATAAACACTGTCCGCCTTCGATAAATCGGCTTGGTAAAAATTTTGGTAAAGAATTTCCGCCGGGCTTTTTGTCAGCCAGAGGTTGAGTTTGCCGCGTAGATAAGCCCAGGGTGTGATTTCAAAACCCGTGGCCTTGGCCCCGCGCTTAGCGGCCGCAATTAAAAAACGACCTTCGCCGCAGCCTAGGTCGTAGAAAACATCGTTTTGTTTTAGTGCTAGTAGATCCAAAATTTCCGCCACTCTTTTTCTAGGTGTAGGAACAAACGGCACGCGGCAAAAAAACAAAGCGATGGCGCTGGCGCCAATAGTTAGAGAGATAATGACGCTTATGGCGGCCGCAGCGCCCAAAGCGATATTTAATGTCGTTAAGAGCATTTTAGCGGATGCCGATTTTAATTCTAACTTCAGCCATAGTCTTTTGGGCAATGGCCTGAGCCTTTTTGGCGCCGTCAGCCAGTGTCTTTTCTACTTCTTTTTGGCTGATTTGTTTTTTTCGTTTTCTAAAGTCAGCGAAGTAATCGGCGATGTCCTGGGCTAAAATTTCTTTAAGTTCAGAATATTTAAGCGTCCCGGAATTTTTTTCGGCCTGAAATCTTTTGTAAGTTTTATCGTCACTAAATATTTTTATTAAATCCAACAAATTTCGGGCGCCCAAGCCCTGGCCATCGCCAGTATCGGTCACCGCTTTAGCCAGTTTAGCGGCAATGACTTTTGGTTCGTCGTCAATGTAAAGGCAGTGGTTGTCGCCCAGACTTTTTGACATTTTTTTCTCCGGTGTGAGCAAACTCATCACTTTTGGCGTGTCGGTATGAATGGTTTTTGGTTCAGTAAAGGTTTGGCCAAAGCGATTATTGAAAAATCTGGCAATTTGACGGGTCAATTCAACGTGCTGGTCCTGGTCCTGGCCAACCGGCACGGCTGTAACTCTATACATCAAAATATCAGCCGCTTGTAAAACCGGATAATCAAACAAGCCAACGTTGATGTTTTTTTGCTGTTGGTTTGCTTTGTCTTTATATTGGGTCATGCGCTCCAGATAAGAAATTGGGGTAACACAGTTGAAAATCCAAGCCAGTTCGGTGTGCTCGGCCACGTGCGACTGAACAAAAATGGTGCATTTTTTCGGGTTCAGCCCGGCCGCCAAAAAGTCGGTGGCTAATTCCATAACTTGTTGCGGTTTTGTGTTTGGCTCGTAATTTTCGGTGATGGAATGATAATCGGCAATAAAAAAATAGCATTCGTGCTGATCTTGGAGCGCAACGAAGTTTTTTAAGGCGCCTAAATAGTTGCCAATATGGAGTTTTCCGGTCGGTTGAATGCCCGACAAAATTATTTCCTTAATCATAATGTATTCATTTTAATATGATGTCAGCTAACTGTAAACCCCGTTATATCCTCCTTAACCTAAAAACTCCTCTTGATTATTAGTGTGGATGTAAGGGGTAAAGCGATTTGGCTTGACAAAAAGCCCTAATTCCGCTAGCATTAAACCTTACATCTCTTTTCCGGGGATGTTTAATTTGCCCTTTAAAGGAGCTTTTCTAGATGAAACGTGTCAAAGCGGTTATACCAGCTGGTGGTGAGGGCAGCCGGATGTTAGTACTGACGACTGAGCGGCCAAAACCGAATGTTCCGTTTGAGAGCGGGCGAGTGATCGATCTAGTTCTCAGCAATTGTGCCCACACCGTGCTGATTGATTCGGTTGATGTTCTCATTCAAGCTCACGCCAACAAATTGCTTCGCCAGATTGAAGGCTTTGCGCCTGAAGTGGCTAAGCCAATCAGATGCCAGGTGGCGGTGGTTAGAGGTCATGAGCGTTATGCTGGCAGCGCTGATGCCCTACGGCAGAGTCAGTACCTGTTTCATGACGGCTATAATCACATTCTCACTCTTTGTGCTGATCAGATTTTTGTCGCCGATTACGGTGACTTAATTGAACAGCACGAAGCCAGTGTGGCGGCAGTGACTTTAATGGTCAAGCGTTATCCGGCAGCTGAAGCCAGTCGGTTTGGGGTCGTCATCCTCAACGCTTCTGGTGTGCCGGTCGGTTTTTTGGAAAAACCGGATAATCCGCCGTTAATTCCTGGAACCACTGATCAAAGCCTGGTTCATATGGGCATTGCCATCTTTGATGCCCAGCAACTTCAGCAAATGCTGTGCGAGGTTGACGGCGAAGACCTAAGTCGCCACATTATTCCTCATGCCTTTGCTTCGGGCCGTCTGGTCCAGATTTACGAATTCAACGGCTACTGGACAGACATTGGCACGCCCAGAAGTCTCTGGCTAGCCAATATGGATTTGGTTAGTTCGACACCGGCCATCAACCTTTATGATCCCAGTTGGCCCATCATCCATCGGCCGCGGCACCTGCCTTCTCCCAAGTTCATTCACCAATGCCAGCTTCATGACGCCATCGTCGGTAACGGCAGCGTCATCGCCGGTCAGATAGTGTCATCGGTTCTTTCAACCCGGATCAGAGTTGGCCGTAATACCCGGATTCAAGATTCAGTGATTTTCGACCGGACCATTGTCGGCGATAATGTCCAGCTCAAAAGGGTTATCGTTGATAAGGCGGCTCAAATTAACGCCGGTGTGATCCTGGGTCAAGATCCAGCAGCAGAAGTCAAACGTTATCCTGGCCTGGTTTTGGCTGAAGATAACATCATCATTGTTCCCCGCGGTTCGGTTATCGCTTGAAAAGCTCATAACCGCTCAGCTAAAAGTTTCTGATTGAGGACCTGTTCCGCAGGCCTCTTTTTTTTGAAAAAAAATTGCAGGCGGCAGAGACATTGAAGTCATTGCCGCCTGCTTGGCATTAGGATTGTGGCCGCCAATAGTGGCAGCCGGGAGTATGACACTCAAGATTGTATCCACTTTGCCCCCAGCCGATTCGTGGCATCTGAGCCAAAGGACCCTGACATCGTGGGCATTTGCCATGCGGACTAGGCCGGGCCGTTGGCTGGTCGCCGCCCGCCGGCTTGGTTGGTAGTTGTCTTGTTTCGTCCATCATCCTCTCCTTTAAAGAACGTTGTGGTTTATTAAGGTCGGGAAAAAATAAAAATCCCGTCCTTTGTAGAGACGCAAGATTTTACGTCTCTACAAAGGACGGGACTATTCTTCGCCTTCGTCCCGACCAGTCGGGACTTCAGCGGAACAATGCCGCGGTACCACCTTTATTCCCGACTACGCTCACTACTAAAGCTTCGTCGGGCAGAGGTCTTATTTTGTCTTAATCAATAAAAAAAGACCACTTTCAGGCGCTTTATTCCGTCAATTGACAGACAACACACCCAAGCCCTTGGTTACGGAGGCGGCCGGGTCTTCACTAGCGCAAAGACCACCTTGTCCCGTGGGCGCATAGCGCTTTACGGGACGAAGCGTGCCCAACCCTTCGACTCGCTGCGCTCGCTCAGGGCGGCGCCTACAAATCAAAGGACACACTTCATTAGTTTTGTAATTGTCAAAGTATAATTAGTGTATCACGACTTGATTTTTTGTCAACCCTGTACCTTTTATTCAACTGTCATTCCGGACTTTCCGCCAGAGGCGGATCAGCCTTGGGCTGATATCCGGAATCTGTCAGATCCTGAATCAAGTTCAGGATGACCTTAGGAGGTAAAAAAAGGTGCGGGGTCAAGCGAGTAGCCTAGACCTGTATAATAACCGGCAGGACCATAGGTCTACGCTGGGTTTTTTGGTATAAGAATTTGCCGATCTCGTTTCTAATCCGGTCTTTGAAATAGTTTTCGTCAACTTCGCCTTTCAAATTATCTTTAAAGATTTTTTTGGCCTCCATCCGGGTTTCTTCCACCAATTTTTTATTTTCTTTCATGTGGATAAAGCCGCGGGAAATTAAATCCGGATTTTGAACCAGCTTGCCTTTTTTAGTGTCAATAGTCGCAATCACCACAATCATGCCGTCTTCAGCCATCATTTGTCGGTCGCGTAAAACCACGTGCGAGATATCGCCGATACCCAAGCCGTCAACAAAAACATAGTCGGCCGGCACTTTTTGGTCAGTGATTCGGCCGCCGTTTTTGTCAAATTCCGCTACTCGGCCATTATCCAGAATAAAAATATTTTTTTCCAAAAAACCAAGGGTTTGGGCCAGTTTGGCCGATTCTTTAAGCATGTAGTGATAGGCATAAACCGGAATAAAATAATCAGGCTTGATTTGTTTGAGCATATAGGCAATGTCTTGCCGGTTGCCGTGACCCGAGACGTGGATATCCATGATATTGCCGTGAATGACGTTGTCGCATTGGCGATATAATCCGTCTTTAAGTTTTTGAATGGTGCGTTCGTTACCTGGGATGATTGAAGAAGATAAAACAACGGTATCAGCTTTTTTAATTTTAACGTAGCGGTGAGAACCGGAAATAATTCTTGACAGGACGGCATTGCCTTCGCCCTGGGCACCGGTGGCGATGACGATGGTTTTATTATCCGGGTATTTATCAATGTCTTCAATTTTAATCAGAGTGCCTTTAGCCGCTTTGATGTAGCCTAATTCCTGGGCGATGCCAATATTCATCTTCATGCTGTAGCCGTCCAGCGCCACTTTCTTTTTTAATTCTTCAGCCAAAGAAATAATCCAGCCGATTCTTTCAATTTGGGAAGAAAAAGTGCCGATGATGACCCGTCCCGGTGCTTCGCTCACTATTTTGTGGATATTTTTTTGCATTTCTTCGGTCGTGGCGCTAGTTCGGACATCAATGGCACCTAAACTTTCCAGCATCAGGACGGTCGGTCTTTTCATTTGGGCGAGGAATGAATAATTTAGCAACGGTTGACCAAGACTATTTTTTTCCAGGGTCCAGTCGCCTGGATGAATCACCGTGGCGGTTGGTGTTTGGATCAAGATACCGACGGCATCCATGATCGAGTGATCAATCGGAAAAAAGCTGACTCTAAAAGCACCGAACTTGAATTTGTCCTTGATGTTTTTTACCATGATTACCTTGAGACTTTTTGCCGTGTTGGGCTTGTAGTCTTCCTGCCGGTGTTTAATCATGGCCACGGTTAACGGTCGGCCGACAATCGGCGGATGGCCAAGTTTTTCCAAAAGTATTGGTGCGGCGCCGATATGGTCAAGATGGCCATGAGAAAAAATCACCGCTTTGATGTTTCTTTCCTTACCTTTCAGATAAGCGATATTGGGAATAATGTAGTCGATGCCCGGCATGTCTTCTTCGGGAAACTGTAAGCCCATGTCTAAAATGACGATATCGTTTTCATATTCAAAAACCGTCATATTCCGGCCGACTTCTTCTAGGCCGCCCAGAGGGATAATCCTTAATTTGCCTACCCGGCTTGGTGCTGAACCTTGAGTTGGCCGCTGGGCCTGACTTTTGGCAAAATTGACTCTATTCTTTGAGTGCCTGGATTTGCGGTTTCTTTGATGCCGCTGGGCACTATTTTTTTTATTGTTTTGTTTTTCATCCATAATTTTTTAGTAAGTAGTTTATTTTAGTGATATTTTTTAGGTGCAGAATTGGTCCTGCACAAATGGTGGGCGAGGAGAGACTCGTCCCGATTTTTTTAATGAAAATAATTTAGTGGCGGGAAACCCTCAATCCCTTGCCCTCGCACCAATCCATAAATTATTAGTTTATCTATATTTATCTTCGAATTGGCGTGGGAGCTTGAGGGAACTCCGTCGTTGAAGAATTTATCGCTTGGTTTAGGTTAGTAGATAAAGTGCCGCGGGGGAGACTCGAACTCCCATGTCCTTACGAACATACGGCTCTGAACCGTACGTGTATACCAATTTCACCACCGCGGCATAAGTAGGGGGGGGCTCGCCCCTGGTCTAACTATTTTTAAATTTAGCGTAAACCGCCTTGATATACCCGTCTGGTCTTAATATACCAATCGCTGAGATTATTAAAGCGATCGGCCGGCATGGTAATTCTTTGGATGTTTAGGTCTTTAATTTTTTGATCAACGACGTAAGTATAGGTCGGATTGTAAAGAAAGATGGCGGGCAATTCGCTGTTAAGAATAGTTTGGAACTCCTGATATTTTTTGAGCCGTTCTTCTTGATCCGCAGTTTTTCTGGCGTCTTCCAATAATTTATCAACGTTTCTGTTGGCATAGAGCGACAAATTTAAGCCCGGATCTTGGATTTGCGAAGAATGCCAAAAAGGATAAGGGTCGGGGTCAGAACCAACAATAATGCCAAAGAGTAATGCCTGGTAGTTTCTGGGTTTGATGACATCACGTCTGATTTTGCCCGGTTCAATGATTTGAAGATTGACTTTGACGCCGATATTTTGCCAGAATTTTTTGGTCAACTCGGCGGCGGTGACATTCTCCGGCTGGTTGACCGTAGTCAAAATAATTTCTAGAATCTGATCGCCTTGGCGGCGATAAAAATTCTGTTCCGCCACTCCGGGTTTGTTAGTCTCTGGCGTTTTATCTTCAGCCTTGGTTTGGTCGGCTTCGTTGGCTGGTTGAGCGGCCGCCGCCTGATTATCAGTATTGTCTGCCTCAGTTTTTTGGGCTTGGGCGGCGATGGCTTTTTCCACTTGTTCTTTTAGAAATTCCCGGTAGTTCTCCCAGGTGATTTTAGCCCAGCCCGATTCGGTCAAAAGCTGATCGGCTTTATCGGGGTCAAAGTTGATTTTTTCCGCCTCAGTCGGACCATTGATCGTACCCGGCAGAATTGGTCCGTCAATAATTTGGCCTTCCAGCTGCAGGGCCTGGCTTAAAATTTCTGGCTTGTTAATGGCTAACGCCAGAGCCTGGCGGACGCTTTTATTTTTTAATGCCTCGTTTTCTTTTTGATTGAAAAATATTGCCGTGTATTGGGGTAAATCAAAAGAATATTGCTTAGCGTTTTTTTGGCCGCTTAATTCTTTTTTTAATTCCTTGGGCAGGAAACTAATGCCTTCAATTGAATTATTTTTCAAGGCTTCGATAGCGGTTTGAAAATCCGGATAAAATTTGAAAGTTATTTGTTCCAAATACGGTGCCAGTCCCTGGTAATCCGGATTTGGCAGTAAGGTGTAAGATTTGATATTACCCAATTTATCTTTGAATAACGACTTAAATTTCCAGGGACCAGAACCGACGGGTTTGAGGTTGTATTCGGTTAGGTTGGCATTGATCGGCGGGATTTCACCCCAGATGTGTTCGGGTAAAATGCCGAAAGTCATCACCTCCAGAAAGGCCGGATAAGGTTCGGGCAAGATAAATTTGACGGTTTGGTCGTCAAGCTTTTCTACCTCAACGCCGCGGAGACTGATTAAAAGCGGACTTTTAAAATCAGGGTCCTGAATACTTTTAAGGGTAAAAATAATGTCGTCGCTGGTAACTGGTTGTGGCGCATCAGTTTGATCGTCATGCCAGAATAATCCCGGCTTCAAATTAAAAATGTATTCTTTTTGATCTTCGCTGACTTGCCAGTCGGCGGCCATATCCGGTACGACTTGCAAATCATGATCATATTTCATCAAGCCGGAAAAAACTAATCGGGCAATATCGGTGTCAACGTCGTTAGTTTGTGACAGGATGGGATTGATATATTGCGGGGCGCCGATTAAGCCCTCAACGTATTGACCACCCGCTTTTGGCACGGGCAAAAAATTACGAAAATAAAAGGCGCCAGCCAGAAAAATTATAGATAAGGCAATTAGACCAAAGGCAATGCCAAATATTTTTTTTTCGCCTGGCTTTAAAATTTTAAACAAATGCTTAAGCTGACGAAAGTTAGGCAGCTTCGATTTGTTGAGAGAATAAACTAATTTTTCATCCAACTCCTTCTGTTGGCTAAAGTTGGGTTTATCCTCCTGGTGATTTAAATTATTTCCCGCGGGCAAATTAATATATTTGGCTGAGACCTGAAAAAAAGATCCGCCGAACAACGGTTTGTTATTCGGTTAACCAGTTTCAGGTTAATGATTATTATGTTTTCCCCGAATACTCCGAGGCAAGCCTGGAAGATGGGGGGAGTCTGAAAATAATATTGTCGGCGCCTGCCCGCCGAAGTCTCGGCGCAGGCGGGGAGCCGACACCTCTCATAAAGAACCCGCCCAAATACCCAGCCCTTTTTGTTTTTCTGTGTCAGGCGAAAAGGGCTGGGTTGGGTTCATTTGAGAGTTAAAAAATTGAGTTGGCTATTGATATAACTAAAAAAGTTATAGCCAAGATAATAGTTGAAGTGAATAGAGTTTTTTCCACCCCTCGTTTGGTTTTATAGATGTTGCTTTCACCGCCAAAAGTCGCGCCTACCCCGGCGCCTTGATTTTGGAGTAAAACGATAATAATCAGTAGTATAGCAATGACAATCTGGAGGATATCTAAAATCATATATCTGCACTTTAACAGAAAAATAAGAAAGCGTCAACCCCCACACCTATTTACGTTTGATTTGGCTGGTGATTTAAAAATTTATTTATTGAGTTAAACCAACTGATTTGATTAAAGTTTTATTAGTAAAATAGGTGTGGGGGTCAATCCCGCCTAACTTTTCGGATTTTGTTTTTGTCATTCCGGACTCCGATCCGGAATCTGGATCCTGAATCCAGTTCAGGATGACAATGATATCTGAAAAGTTAGACTGGTCAACCTCTCGGTTTTTGTGACTTTTTGATAATAATGTCTTGAAGTTTGAAAATATTTTTTCCCCGGACGCGCATTTTGCTTTGTTTGCCTCTTTTAGACCGGTTGGCTTTTGCCAGGCGGTCTTCGATGGCGGCTAGATTTTTTTCTTCAATGGCAGGCATAGTTTTGGTTACCTTGTTATCAGTACCCTATATTTATGTTATAGTATAATTGACTGTATGTATAGTAGCCAGGACAATAATTTGTTTAATCAGGCCAATCCGCCATTTTTGTCCGGCCGGCGGTTAAAGTGGTATCGCCGGTGGTGGGGCAAAGCACTCTTAATTTTTTTAACTCTTTTCTTGGTGGTTTTGGTGGCCTGGGGGTTTTATGTCGGCCGGTTAACTTATTTAATTAGGACTGGCCAAATTGATTCCAACCAATTATTGAACCGGCCATCTTCTAGCAATAATATAAGGGCGGAAACGCTACCAACCCAAGCCACGGCCGACGATCCGGGCGTTGGTCCCTTTGATGCCAAGGTGGTGATTGTTGAATTCAGCGATTTCCAGTGCCCTTATTGCGGCCAGGCTTTTCCGGTGGTTCAGGAGCTGATCAAAAATTATGGCGACCAAATCCGGTTTGTTTTTCGCGACTTTCCTTTAACTGACGTTCATCCTCGCGCCTTGCCGGCCGCTCTGGCCGCTGAATGCGCTCATGAACAAGGTAAGTTTTGGCCGATGCACGATAAAATTTTTGCCAATCAACAAAATTTAGAAGAAGCTGATTTGAAAACTTACGCCATTCAGGTTGGTTTAAACAGCATTCAATTCGGCGACTGCTTACAGTCACAGCGTTATTTAGGCGAAGTCCAAGAAGACTTAACCGCCGGGATACAGGCCGGCGTGGTCGCGACTCCCACTTTTTTTATCAACGGTTTTAAAGTTGAGGGCGCGGTGCCCTTATCGGCCTTTCAGCAGATTATCGTCGCGGAATTGAATCAGTGATTTTTCCCATTATAAAGTAAGTAAAATTTTTATATGGATAAATTATTTAAAAAGGGTTTAGTTATTATTTTAACCTCGTTGTTATTTTTTAGCTTGGCTGGCGTCATTTTGGCTCAAGAAAACAACACTGAAAGTGGTAGTGGTATTTTGTCAGTGCCGCCACAGCTCAGCGTACCGATCGGCGGGTTTGGTGCCTTTAGTCCCAATATTGATTGCAGCCAAAAGGATGCCAAGGGCAATGAATTATGTTCCATTCCCTGGATTGGCCAGTACATCGCCGTTATTTTTCGCTACGGCATTGGATTGGCCGCCATTCTAGCCACGGTGATGATTATGATCGGCGGTTTTTTGTGGCTGTCTTCGGCCGGCAGTCCGGACCGGGTGGGTAAAGCTAAAGAGTTTATTACTTCAGCCTTGCTGGGATTATTTTTAGCCATGTTTTCTTATTTAATGCTTTACACGATTAATCCGCGGTTGGTGGCTAGTGAGCCGATTTTGGTTCAGAAAGTTACCCAAGTTGATTTTATGTGTTGTCGGACGGCCGAGGGGAAATTTCAAATGGCGGGTGTCAGTCAAGATAATAAATGCCCGAGCGGGACAGAGCCGGTTGAGGCCAGAAAATGTTTACCAGTGCCAAATCAAACCTGTAACCCGCCGAGCCAATCTTTAGCTGCCGGTCAATGCGATAATGCGTGTAAAGATAGGGGTGGAGTACGGTCAAATCAACCGCTGCTTGATGGTACGGGAACACAAACTGGTAAATATTGTTGTGTTTGCAAATCTGATAGCAATTGTATAGCTGAGAACGGTAAAGGCTGTACCGCCACGGCCAATTGTTGTGAAGGTTTAATTTGTAATACCTATTACCATGAATGTCGCAGTCCCGAGCTCGGGGGTGATGTTAATTGTAAGTTGGATAGTGATTGCGGACCCAAGTATATATGTTTAGATGTTCGTACCTGGAATAATTGTTGTAAACCTTTACCGCTTGGCATGGAGTGCGGTAAGAATTCTGATTGTGGATCTGGAATATGTAACTCGGAATGTCGGAATGAGAGAGGAATACGCATGAACATAAAAAGATGCACAGCAACATCAGGCCCGCGTGATCCAAATTGCAATAGTACATACCCTCCGGCACCATCTTGCTCCCAGTAATTACTTCCATGCTACTGAACGTTAATATTTGACATAGCAGTAAAACAGGCGTATAGTTTATACTTAGTTTTTAGCAATACGCCTGTTTTTAGTTTTTTTAAGTTTTTGTCTTAAGGTGGGCTGGCTAAGGTCGCAAGCTAAAGCTTGGCCTCCATTCACGGCAGGTGGATAGCAGGCTTTAGCCTGTTGAAGAAGCAAGCTAAAGCTTAATCTCCGCTTGGAGAACAGGCTTCAGCCTGCTGAGAATAACCACAAGCTAGAACTTGG